>JACLAC010024098.1_pt1 | contig 19642 bp, 15 predicted proteins | sample 8027881 | NCBI WGS metagenome assembly JACLAC01 (sample SAMN15725517, study PRJNA655200) | protist metagenome | isolation source: fluorescence activated cell sorting (FACS) single amplified genomes of... | place: Spain: Blaines Bay Microbial Observatory, Mediterranean Sea | collected 2016-01-19 | reverse complement strand
CTATTAACATCACTATCACCACATGCGTTTCTATCTCAAATTATGCCGACAAAACCTTGCTTTATGACACACGACTGTACGGGCATAGGATACTTACAAACATTAGACGACTACTAGCGCATAGAAGCGAACTCAAGTGCTTCTACCAGCGGCGAATAGTGCACCAGCCTTTTTTCATAACAAATGAATTATAGTGATAATCATTGAAGTTGTTGAAATAATAATACTGTTGCGCAAAAAATGATTATTATGGGGTACACTGTAATAATAATAATAATAATTTGCCCCCCTTTCTTTTCATATCATCATCATTGTGCTGCAGCTGTATCTAGAAAAACGAAGTACTGCATGCAGTTTTGTTTGCCCTCTCATTATTTTTCGATTGTTGACTACAGACACGTTGCTTTATCGTTGCTTGTAAGTCTGTCTGTTGTGTCACGTAGAGCTTTGCGAAGCTTCGTATGGCCCCAAACAATAGCTTCCAAAAGCGCGAATGGAAAACCGTCGGACTTTCGACAAGTTTTCGCCACAACAATAGGAAGAATTTTCGTGTAGGTCACGGAAAAAACTCGACAGCAAAATCACGTGCCTCTATCCTAGTCCGCAAAGGCCGTAGGAGCAATGGAAAGTCGTTTCACGATACAGGAGTAAGAGATGCAGCTACTAACACAATGCCTATGCAGCAAATATTTCCTGCCCATAGAACCCCTTCAAGTTGGTTGCCTGCACGACAGAAAGCAGAGGCATATACATACCGAGTGAATGCTTTCGACGGGTCTGTGCCTACCCTAGCAAACAATTACAATAGGCGACAAAAATCGTTTAAGCAGCCTTTACCAGGACAGAAATGGTTACCCATCACCTGGGTTGACGAAGATGAACTAAGAAGGCAAGAAGAAAGACGCGCAAAAATCAGAGCAAAGGTGGAAGAGGCAAAACGTGGCACAAATAATACAATAAAAACATCAATATACAGAGTAAAGAAGTTGTCAAATCACTGCTGTGCAACAACGTTATATGCACAACGGATGAAACGAAGAGAAAAGCTTGGCCTCAATTTGACATAAAAAGTGCATACTCTAGCCAACTCTGCGACAAAAGTAACTGAATAAAATACGAATATTGACAGTAATTTTTTGATGTAGTTATATTTTATTGATATTAACTTGTCAGTTAACTCTTTTAGTGCCGTGCTTCATAGCATCGGTAGAAGAGGGCAAAATGTAACACCATAGATTCTCGTGTATAGGAATAAGCAATAGTACAGTTTTCATTCATTTTAAGGTTACTACAAAAGATGCGCGCGGCAGATCTATCTCTAAATGAACCCCTCGTTAATTTTAAAAAATGTAATATTTCTATATTCTGTGAAATTAAGTTTTTTATTTAAAAAAAGAAAAAAATAGAATCGATTACATTTTCAATATTAAAATTTTTATTGTTCAGCCATGTAAATGACTTAAAAAATGACTTAAAGTTGCAATCTTCAAACAAGAATACCATAACACGCACAAGTGGCCAGTGAAAAAGAGCAAAGCTCAAATTTAAAAACACGAAATCAATTGTATCATACCACCAGTCATACCACAAGTCGTCGCACCTTGCTTGTCATTCGACCTCTCAAAACAGATTATTCATCTCCTTCTTCCTCTTCAGCTTCAGCCTTTGCTCTTGCTTCTTCTTCCCGCTGAGCGATCAAACTCTTTGCTTCTTCTCGCTGTTCATCTGTTATTTCTTCGTCGTCCAAGACCTTAAGATTCGGCAATACTATCAAAAGCTCTACGACGTAATTATCAACTGAAGCTATTGGTGATTCACTAAGCTTCAGAGTTCGCAAAGAAGGAAGCGACCTTAAGTGCTGAATTTCACCAACATCAGCAATGCCAGTCGATGACGCATTTATTTCTTTCAGATTCCCAAGTGTATCAACATCCGCAAAGCCACCCAACTCAACCAATTCAGCATTGCCTTCAACATTTAATGTTTCTAAGCTAGGCACTTCGGTCAAACCACCAAGGCTGGTCAAACCACACGCTGAAGCATCCAGTGTCTTCAGCATCGGTAATGCACCGATGTCTTCAAGTGACGATAGTGTTGAGTTACCAGAAATATTTAATGTTACCAGTTCTGTGCTTGATTGCAAACCACCAGCCAAGGAGCTCAATGCATTATTACTTGCGTTCAAGGTAAGCAGCGATGGTGCTCCACCAGCAAAGCCAGGATTTTCTAACTTGTTGTTGGCTAGATTAACCACCTGAAGGTATTCCAACTGTTCCTCAGGCAATGATGTTAATTCATTGTTAGACATATCCAGCGCAAGAAGGTTAGTCAATTTTCCCAGGGCCGTAGAGTCTGCAATTTTGTTACCTGACGCATTGAGATATCGAATGTGGACAAACTCATTTAAAGTATCACCGAATCCTGAAAGTTCCTTTTCAGACAAATCCAGCTTGGCCATTGCCCACCCAGTCCCGTCGGTTGTACGTGTGACCTGCGACAAACCCGATGTGATTTCATCTTTCGTTGGCAACTTTACTGTCGCTTCTTCATCACCCATATTAGCGTATATTCAGTATCAATAGTATGACCTTCGTTTTTGCTTTTCGTTTGTTGCGCACTGCAGAGATCTTCAGGGGGGGATGGCCTTGGATACATGGAAGGGATGAAACGTCAATCATATTAATAATGATATAGATATACAATTTATTATTATTATAAAAAAAAAAAATTATTATTATTATCATCATCGTAATATGGATATAGATAATGATATGGTGCTGGAGGATGAGATCATTTTTTCATAGTACCCTATAATAATAATTTTTTTATTATGACTCCCCTTTTACTGCTACAAGAAGTGTGTACTGTTATTTTTTTTTGTTCCTACTAACACAGCTTGTTCCTTAGACTATGGATAATCCTAGCTAAGCGAACGCCCCCAAACTGGCTGAAGAAAAAGTAACGCATGTATGTCCGTTTGTTTTAATGCAAAAATGGAGAAAAGGAATCAATGATGTTTTATGCCACCAGGAGTTGTTTTGTTAGTAAGTAGTAATATGGTACCTACTTGACATATGGCATGAATAGGCAGAGTGGGTAATGCCATATATAGTGGTATTACCGTCGTCAAAGGCCAATGATAACCACCCACACAAGTTGTAGTAGCAAGTAAGTAAAGTTGTACAGTAATTAATCGTTGCGAGTGGATACGCCAAAATAACAAAATTGGTGTTACCCGGCACCGCGATACCTCAAGCGCATTCATCCGCAATCTTCCGAACGACCTTGGAGCAGACATTCCACATGCTTGCTTTGCTTAAAGCGGCGAAAGGGAAAGGCCAAGGCTCGAAGGACCCGTCACGTCGGCATGTGACAAGATCACCAAAGAGGAAAAAATTTATAAAGGATGTGTTGACAAATTTATCCGCTGCATCAATTCTTTCCTTGCATAAGGATTTCGAGGAAAAAGGCGGTTTGACACTTGAGGAGTTTGTGGATGCGATGCGTAAATATGCAGGAGCATGTTCTGACAATGTAGTCGATGACAGGCTTTATGCGCTGGAAATAATAGACCTATACAAAATGATAGATTGCAACGGTGATGGAAACATGGATTGGGAGGAATTTACGGGTCATATAATTGAAGTTGGTACAGCAACCGAAGTGTCTTCACAAAACATAGACCAAAAGTTACTTCGTCACAACGAATACAAAACAACAAGGGCGGTAGATGAGAGTCAAGAGTTTGCTGTCTCAAGGCATACTGTGTCGAGTATTGTTACATGCGATGGTCAAAGACCAGCCATGGCGGTTATATATGCTGATTCTGACATAGTTAGATTGTTCGATTTTCCTTTCAAGAGTCAACAGCGAAAAATAATTAACGATAGAGTGTTACGGCATACGACAGGCCGAATCAATGGAGATATTGAATCAGTAAAAGGGGGGGCTTACATTTCAAAATCAAATACAATTTTAACGTCTTCTACATGCGGTCCTGGCCAGCAAAGCTACATTTGGTTGTGGCACGGTACTACCACAGTCTTGATAAAACGAATTGAAACCTCCAGTCTTCAAGTGGCATTCTATTATTCATATGATCAGGGGCTATTGTACAGTGGTGGATGCGATAACAACTCAAAAATAACGTGCTGGCAGATTGTTTTTTCCCCAAACAATACAAGCGTCGACGACTTGTCAAAAACTTCAGTGCTGAAGTGGCATACAGATACAGTTACCGGACTTTTCATGAGTAGCAAAGGACGGGAAAATAAAGTTATTAGTAGCAGTGCAGACGGAACAATTGCAGTCTTTGATGCAAGGTCCGGCAAAAAATTGTCCGCTTTTCTTGCTCATGAAACTGGGGTAAAGAAATCAGTGTTTTGTCCTTACTTAAATTTACTTGTTACTCTTGGTTTCTCGATAGGCCGAATGCCAGAAAGTTTTTTTGTTCATGTCTGGAACGCCCAAGATATTTGGAAAGTTGAAAACAATAATAATTTAATGGAAAAAACAGCAGAGCTGACGGGCCACAAAAATAAGCTAGTAGATCTTACTATTGTATCTAGTAGTCACCCCGCTGCCACATTTATCCCTAATATTGTAACCATGGATGCTGGTGGACATATTATGGTTTGGAACGCGCGAACGTTTAGTGTCATGCAAAGTTATCATGGTAACATTGCATGAAGACAAACTGCAAGGGTCAAAGGATATTGTGCTAGAGCGAAGCATTTATACTAGCACTCAGGATGAAATTTGTAAGCATAGTTTCAGCCGGGAGGGAAGAAATTCATGGATGAAGAACTAAAGAATTGTATGGGATACGAGATTTAAAACGAAATTTTCAAAGTAAAAGATACCCTTATTCGTTTTCCTGCGGATATTTTTTGTCTATTGGTATGAGACGACTTGGACGACTATTAATAAACTCTTCTTCTTCTATCTCCTCCTTCTCCTTATTATTATTAATATTTTTGTATTCATTATTATTGATGATTGAGGATGTGTGATTCTCGTAATTGTGTTGCTGTTGTGTAATGGTTAAAAAGTAATTTTCCCCCAATCATCATCATCATCACAACAATAGTAGTTACTCCTCGTAGTTCATTCAATATTATTATCTCACACAACACAATAACAAATAATAATAATAATAATATAATACACAGAGAGTAATAATAAAAATAATAATACCGTAATAATATTATTTATTATAATTAGTCTACTTATCTCATTATATTTCTTCATGAAGAACAATAATTATTAATCTCTATTTGTTATTAGTATGTGTTGATTCTACATTATCGACCATGGGTGAAGGAAAGCAAGCCACTGCGAGGCAACGACAGTATCTTCCAGTTTTAAGCACATACATCGGTTATTATTTCGTTTTTTTCGAAAGCAGCAAATCATGACCAACTCCTACACTGTTCCAGGAGATAGCGATGATACGTATTTAAGCAACCACGTCACAAGACATGACAAGGAAGAAAACGAACTGCAAAGCATCGCTGACCTGCCGAAGTTTCTAAGATGGGGTATCTACTTTGCTCCCCCCAAATGGAAAAAATCATATATGGCTGTGATGTTCGTCGGCCAAGTCGGGCTTAGCATTCCACTAATCAGTTATATCACATCATCACTTGCGGTTGGTATAATTTTCGCTATAATAGCTGTATCAGTTTCCACTGTGCCAACCTTCCAGCCGGACTTTACCAAGGGCGTTTTTCTGAATATGTTGCTGAAAGACGCAAAAGTTACCAAAAAAATCAACGATAATATTGTCAATGCAACCATTGGAAGCGTCATTTTCAATTTCTTCTTCATCATGCCATTGTTTTGGATTTTTTTTATATATCCGTTTGCAACTATGAAGCCTGGCATGCTGGGAAAGTATACATATGAAATCACTATGGTATTTGGTATTTTGGGTCAGCTGTCTCAGTTTGGAATTTATGTATTTTCGGCGGTGGACACTTTACCAGACCAAATTAGTTTGGTACACATCGAAAAAATTAAAGAATATCTTTCAAAAGTACGAGATCTAATCTTGAATGACAATGCAGAAGAGGATGGTATATCATTGGTTGACAAATTATCTATGGAACAGGAGAAAGTCGAAAACTGGATCCTCGAGGTCAATAATGGAATATCAGCGTTTAACAGCTGCATGATCGCTGGAATGGGTGGATTTCTAATCTTTTTTTTGAATATTGCTGCTGGTGGTTATAGTGTTGGCGCAAGTGTAGCATTTTCAGCTTTTTCGTTGTTTTTTTTTGTGTTCTTTAGTAACTCACTGTATGCCATTGCCAAACCAAATATGGTAAGTCTAATCTGTCTAATCTCTGCCTTCTCGCTGACGGAAATGTGTTTTAACCTTGATTTTTTCTACATATTAACATGTTGATCGCTATTTTTCAATATATGATGTAGGTATGGGAACAGCAAAAGATATTACTATTGAACAATCCAAAAGTCATATCTGCTGTTTTGCAAAAACTGAAATTTCCAAAGGAGAATTTTGAATCTTGGTTGAACCTACACAACATCAACGCAAGCAGAGTATTCGGGACAAAAATTACTTTTGAGAAAATGAAGCAAGCAGCTGGTGTGTTGACGTCGGTGTTTGGTGTTGTAATGTATTTACTGCTACGTGAGGAACTGAGATCGCAAGGGTATCTTTGAGAATAGGGAGCGTATGATCATCGATAGTTTATGAATTTGCAAGTGGTCAAATATTCAATATCTTCTTATCACAACAATAGAAATGTACAAACACAGTTCTTGACCGCACCTTCTCATCATCCTTGAAGAAGGTTATTTTTATTAAGCTAAAGTATTAGTAGCACTACTATGCTATGATTAATTACTATTTTTGTTGAAATTATTTCGTACTCTACTACGTTATAAATACTACAAAGGAAGGAAAACTAGGGTTTCAAAGTATAATATCAAATACTGAATTAGACTACAAATCATGGTGATGTTGGAGATTGGGGGGGATGATGATGGTTTTCTTCCATTTACTTGCACTTGATGAACGAGTGCTGCCGCACCGCGCTGACGCAGCCAACATGTCTATGCGGCGCGACGGTGTGCACTAGAGCGAAAATGCAGCCGTATTTGCGAGAAGCGTGCGCTTTGATTCTCTCTGTCGTGTATTTATTGTTTCAAAATGCAGCGTCAGCACGCACAAACTTGTTGTCCACGCTCCAACTGGAGAAACCTAAAGTAACTATCAACGGCAGTCTCGCCACGCCTTTCTCCCCTGGCCCTCCCACTGATGAGCTAGCCCAGGTTGTCCATAAAAATGTCTATTATGAAAATCACACAAATGATGTCGTCGAGCAAGCCAGCCTAATTCGCCAAGTTCGTCGTTCTATCAGGCGACGAGTATCAAAGTCACCTGCATTTTTCCATCACGAGGTGCCGCATATTACAGACTGGCAAAAGAAGCTAGACGACCTAGAGGATTTGGAGCAGAGGGCGGATATGGTAGGGCATCACATGACGGACAAATGGCCGTCAGAGTTAGCAGGCGATGTTGCAAAGGATAGATTAAACGACGAAGAATATAAAAGATTGCTTAGGCCTGACTCGAAACCCGGAGAAGGGCCAGAGCTTGCGGGAGGTGGTATGCTAGCCAGAAGGTATAAGGAAAGTGAGCGGCGTAAGTCAGTTGAGGAAAAGATCAAACGCATGGCAGGTACTGCGCCGCTGAATGCAACAAAAACCAAGGACGTAATAAGTAGTGGGGATCCTGTTATTCCGTAGTCTATGTATATGATGGATAATCGTAGAAAAATACTTTTGTAGACTTTGTTTTGGTTGCAGAAAAATATAGATATTTGAAGAGATATTGCAGTTGTGTACTTTTAACATAAGAAATATCAGTAATGAAGTGCTTTGTATCATAGTAGCGTACACATATGAAATATATTTTATATATAATATACACACGTACGTATAATATTTTTTTTAGATATTATAATTATAATTATACGTATCTTAAAGAAAAGTTTTTTATTCTCATCCACAACAATACAAAATAAAAACAATCAAATAGCACTGCGAATATAAAAGATGTGTCAAGGGTGGCTTTTGTCATTTACGTATGATGAATCATGTTCAAAACATTCAAATTCATCACCCAGCATCGCGGGATTATTCTTTTGACTCTTCTACGCTACTAAAATCTTCACCACTACTAGAATTTCTCTCCTTTATTCGTTCTACAATTATCCCAGTGACTTCTCCGCAAAAGCTTGATTCGTTCCTTCTGACTCCTACGATCATTTCCGTATCGGCAGAGGCGACAGAGAAATAGCCAACTTTTGAACCACCATCGCCACCGTACTTCTTGCTGCGTCCCAAGTTTGTATAAAAGGTAATGCTATCGAGTGAATCACCATGTTTTTGTGTTATTTTTACAATATTCTCATTATCTCCTAGAACGAAATCTTCTTGCTGATCGCCACCATTTCCACCAGCTTTACAGATCACTCGATCTTCGTTATCGAAGAAAGTTACGCAGTCAATTAGACCACCCGCACGAACAGATATCTTTTTCACGGCTCGTCTTGGTGCTTTGGCCTTTTCTGTTGCCTGGGTTGCTGTCTGGGATGAGGATGCTTCAATAGCTCGCTCTCTTGCAACGCCAGTACCTAATTCATTGCGCTGACTACGCCATGCTACATCACCACTAATCCGACCACATTGTTCTGCCTCCCTATTTCGGTCGAGGGAGTCTGGCCCATCTGTAAAGTGCTTTAATTCAACTCGTCGTCGATCACCCAATTGCATGCAACGAGTTGCACTCAAAAACGTAAAAGTTCTCTGCTTGCGATCCAACATGGTTATCAAACTCTCTAGCCATGGCTCAGACACTAGGTTGCGACGATCCATAACTTCGCTCAGCTTATTTGTATACCGCCTTGTCACGTCTACCACCTCATCTCTGGAAAACGCGATGACATAATTTAATTTTTTTCCCCAACCGCTTTCATACATTAAAGGTGCATCCATAGCATTTTCGCATGAGTCACAATGAAGCCAGCGTTTCAAAGAGGGGCTGTAAACTTCTGTCCACACATGGTCTGTCCAATCACTAATGTATCTAGCTTCTAATCCTACGCTGCGGCAACACAAAGTGAAACAATTTGCCCACTCACCACATCTTCCAGTGCGTGTTTTCAGAAGTTTGACTGGGTTGTTGTATCGTGGAAAACGTGTTATGACGTTGCATGAAGGACATCTATATAATTCTACCCTTCCTGCTTGTCCTGCAATTTCTTCTGCATTAGGCTGACCACCACCGATGAAAGTTGTTGCCCCTTGACATTGCATGCACTGCGGTTGGTTGGTCCAGGAAAAAAATCGAAATTTAAACCATGCTAGCAACTGGCACAGCAGCTCATCACTAAAAGAGGTTTTCGGGTTCTCGCTCTTAAACGCACGCTCATATAAATCAACTAAAGGTATAACCTTTAGGGCCTCTATTTGCATGTGTTTTTCTTCATAGGACATCGCTTGCTGGGCATTTCCTCGCAATCGTGACATCATACTTTGCATGTTCTGCATGTTGTTTTGATTTGCCATTGTAGCCAATGCAAGAGCTTGTTCACATTGGTAAACTGACAACTTATTAAGTACCCTCAAAGTGCTTAACAGCGTTTCTGAGGTTTCGACCTTTTTCGACACGTCTAGAAGCACTGCTTGTACAGCCCTGTTGTCCGTCTTGTTCGCTTCAATGCATGACTTTAGTACCTGGATAGTAGCATCTTCGTCACATACCATTTGGTTTGCGAAGACAAGCCTTTGGGAGTTGACTGGGACGGACGACACTCTCGCAATCGCACTGCGACACACATTTGTGGAATACGAAAAGTTTATTTCCACTTCAAACGACTTCTCAAAACTTAGCAGGATCAATGATGCGACGTTGGACGCCATTTTTGGGCCCCGAGAAAGAATTTTTGCGCACGGTAGCAAAGTGGACGCAGGTGTTGGGCGCCTGAAGATCAGCTGAGATTGACAGTGGTGGTTGTCTCCATCATCTTGTTTTCTTCCTCTTTTCTTATTATATTTTATTTAATAATAATATTATTTTAATCTAAATCATCTTCATCTTCTTAATTATATTTTTATTAAAAAATAATAATAATTTTTTTTAATAAAAATTAATAATTCTAAGACAAACCAATACGCTTTCTACTTAAACGACGGTATTTTTCTGCTACTTCTAGGTCAAGACAGATATTTTACTACTATATTTACTTACTTGAAAATCAATACGCATTTCACACTGATTTGTTTCAATACGTAAATTTTATTTGGCTAGCACTACGATATCATTGGCAAAAACCCTATAATTAAATTATTCTTTACATGGAAATAGCATTAAGCCAAATCCCATATAAGGTGTTACAATGGCCTTGAGACGACGAATATCTCGATCGCCAATAGCATAACACACCACTTGCTACGATTGTGGAAACAAAGAATCTTCGGGCCCCAGATGGAGCTTAGTAGGCAAATACAATTAAATAAAATCAAAATATTTTTAGGAAATCAATACGAAAAGCGTATTGATTTTGGTGGCAGGTACACAGCAGGCAACAACAGCCAAAACCATGATGATTACCTTAACTAGTTCCCACATTTAAACTGCTACAAATCGGCTTTAAATGCCAGCATGGACACACCAGGTGAAAAAACAGCGACTGGCAGTTCTTGACAGTTTTTAATGGTATTCCCCTATACGTGTTCTGCAGAACGCCAATATGGGAATACCATTAGCTACTGTCAGTTCTTGACAGTAATTTCTTGTTTCTGCATTATTACAACGACACAGCATTACCTCGAGGGAGATCTCCCACGATTTACCCCCTGAAGCACCACAACATAACAACAACGATGACATAACAACAACGATGATTTCTCTTTTGCATTAACGGTAAGTAAAGAATTATTTTTAATCTATAACTGCAAAATGTGGATTAATAATTTATATAATAATAATCATCATCATTAATAATAATAATCATCATTGTCGTTGTCATCATCATTGTCGTTGTCATCATCATCATCATAATCTTCTTCTTCTTCTTCTTCTTCTGCATCACAACACATCTGCATGTATAGCGTCCCGTAATACTCCTCAAATGTTTGCATCGTGAATGTGAATGTAACTACTTATTTTCTATCATAATGCCAGGTGTACTAAGCAAAAGAAGACCAAATATAAATGTTATTGAAAACGAAGCTGTTGTTGCTGCACGGCTACAGCGATGGCAAGATGGGGATATTGGATCAGGAAGCATGGATAACTACGTGCCAAAGCAAAAGGAATTTATTAAATGGTGCAAAAACAACAGACCTGGGGTATTAAACACCAGTCGTAAAACAGCTAAAATTGTGAAAAATAAAAAAATTTCATTGGCAAGAGCACATGTTGCAGAAGTTAATGTTGAAAAAATTATCTCGTTAGGCTATGAGCCAATTGAAGTTTTCCTTGCTTCCAAGGTAAAAGCTGACAATACCAGCTATTCCAAAGGATATTATGGTATCTACCGATCTGCATTTAAAAAACTTTTTGTATGGCAAAAGCGTAGTGTCCCTGAGGAGTACGATGCAGCGATTGGCTCCATAATCAAAGGCATAAGCCGGGAGGAGACCATTGCAATTAAAAATGGCAGAGTATATCTGTACTTAAAGTATATCCATATTTTTGGCAATAGTAATCAATGAAATAAAATAATGTTCTTTAAATGCTCTTGGCATGTTGGAGTCAACATAGGTTTGATACTAAAACAATATGAAAAAAAAAGCTTCATACAGTGACCTTTTTTTTGACATAGGCTTCATACTAAAATAATATGAAAAAAAAAGCTTCATACAGTGACCTTTTTACCTCCTATCACCATATTCTTTATTTATACTAATTACCCCTATCTTTAGACAGCTATTTTATCCTATCTTATTAACAAAATTTAATATACTATTTACGTACTTAATAAGTTATCCAAAATCAATACGCAAAGCGTATTGATTTGTTTCTGAGTATTAATTTTATTATTATTATCGATCATCATGAGCAGCTCTCTCCTCCTCTGCTATATAACTACGATATGAGATATTATTAATCTAATAAATAGTAAAATAATGATGGAAATGGTAGAGAGCTATTTTTATTTTTTAATTTTTTTTTTGGGTTGGCCTATTTTTATTTTTTTTTGTTATTTTTGTGTTGAGGAGGAGAAAATTATAAAGTGACGTAAATTCTAAATTCTCGACCCATCATTATCATTCTCTTCTCCTTCTTCTTCTTCAACATTTTTATAATTTTTTTTTTCTATTTTGACTACTACATTTTTTTTTTGGACTTAATAGTAGTAGTACTACGTATCATCTGTTTTTTATCTAAGTAGTAATTAATTTCTCCAATTATTATTATGCACAACGTAAGAAGACCATTCTTCGTCGTTGTTCGTCGGATAGTATAAATGCACACAACCAGCAAACAGCACGGAAATTTCTCCTTCTTCTCACCGATACATGAGTTGGTTGCATAATTTCGTAAACTGTTCTTTTGCATCTGCCTCATCGCGCATATCTTCCAAGAATGCCTTGACTTCCCCCCTGAACTCGTCTTCATCCATGTCGTCGTAATCGTCCATCAAACTTTTGCCTTGCTTGTATTCAAACGATGCCTCCCCATAAAATTGCAACAGCATGTCACAAATTTCATCCTTTAGATCATCTTCAGTTTTTAAACTTAACACAGACTCAACTTTTCTTCCCTCTTGCCCATTTTTGCTTTCAGCTGAGGGCACAATTTTTAGGTTCGACACCATCTCACTTTTATCAGTCTTGGGAACTTTTGGAAGCTTTTGGTATGATGTAATGCTCAGAATTGGGTTTTTGTATTATGGGTACAAAGCCGGGTCGGAAACCTGGGAACTCCACGATCTTACACGAAAATCGATTTTATGTGGAATATTACTGTTTCTGCAAAATGCACCCAGAATACAGCTTTGCACAGCTGTTGCTGTATGCTTGTTCTATGAATGCATTTTGAATTATAAGCAGCCTTTCCTTCATAAAAGTGTGTTCTGGTTGGCTCAAATTTCATACTTTTTTACAGGGATTAAATACGTTCTTTCAATTGGCTTGTATGCTGACTGGTTTCCATCGACTTTTGAAAAGTTTGGGTGGCTTTTTATATGCATGGATATTTTTTTGATTTCTTTTGCTATATTTACATACGCCATATCCCTACTACGGATGCCCAAAACTTTCAAATTGAATGTGAAGCCAAAAGGCAAAGTTGCGACCAAAATAGCTCCAAAGAAAGTGAACAAACCTATTTACAACAACAAAGGGGACATTAGTAAAGATATAATGAAGGAGCTGGATAATCTGTACGGGCCTACTTCTGAACATTACTTGGAAGCACTTGAGATCATTAAGCTAATGGAAGTTAAAGACAAAAGTGTAGATATATCATCGCTGAAGAATAAGGTAGAAGATTTCATCAAAAAATTGCCAAACCATGAGACGTATGAGTCAAGGGTAAAAGAGAAGGTAAACCTTCTGCTGATGAAACTGATTTACTTGTAGCAAGAGCACCAAATATCTACTAAAACATATGCTAAAATCACTAATGTCACTCCATTGAGTTTTATACGTGAAGATGAGGCAAAATAAGAGCAGCCGTATCACCCAGCATGGAAAACAAAAAAGCGGTCAATTTGTATACGGTAATTTTTAAGTACAATATAACACTGTTGAAAATAATAATACTACTACAGGGTAAGGGGGGGTAAATATGCCATTATATAGGTAATTTTAAGTATAATAAACACTATTTAAAATTATAATACTACAGGGGTAATTTTTCGTAAATGATAGTCCTAACCCAACAGCAACTGGAACTGCAGATGCACTAGCTTCAAGGATCGATAAAAAAAAAAGTAGTCCAGAAAACTGCATTTTTTTTTTGCCGATTCGCTTTCATTCGACTTTAACTCTTAAACCGCAACGTCGCATTGCATGCCCCATCATTCCTTTACCTCAAAACTCTCGCATGAATACAATATGCTTTTTTTCAGCTTTAGACTAGATTCTTTAATAGGTCTCAAAATCGAGGTTGACGTTCGTCAAAGAAATGTTCAAATGTAGTTGATCCTGCATGTAAAGCGCCTAAAAAAATCCTTCGTCACCTTTTCATTGATATATTTTTCAAATAAATTGCCAACAAAGTAGTGCTTAAGAGTGGAACTTTATGAACAATGTATACATAGATATGCCGACATTGCGAATCTTCCTTCGTAACTATACTGCAGTTTGGGCAAAAATAAATGCAGATGAACCGGTTTCAATTATCGATAAAAAAAAAAGTAGTCCAGAAAACTGCATTTTTTTTTTGCCGATTCGCTTTCATTCGACTTTAACTCTTAAACCGCAACGTCGCATTGCATGCCCCATCATTCCTTTACCTCAAAACTCACGCATGAATACAATATGCTTTTTTTCAGCTTTAGACTAGATTCTTTAATAGGTCTCAAAATCGAGGTTGACGTTCGTCAAAGAAATGTTCAAATGTAGTTGATCCTGCATGTAAAGCGCCTAAAAAAATCCTTTTGTCACCTGGAAATTTACCGGATATCACGAATGCTCATCATTGCAGACTGGTATTCTAGACTTCCAGCACCGTACTGCTCCCTAACTTTCTTCAATGGTGACAGCGAAGCCATAGACAGAAGAGAAGAAGAAGAGCCACCATGATGATGATGTAATAATAAATAATGATACGATAAATTTTGCAGATAGGCTGGTAGCACTATTATTTACTGTGAAGCACTACGCGTAGCAGTAATAATAAAATTAATTAGAACTTCATTTCAGTCATTAGCAGTGCGAATTTAAAAAAAATAATAATAATGGCAAAAGCAGCGAGCACTAGCACTAGCTAGCCCTGGGCTAGCAAGTCTAAATTTGTGTGACAAGAAAAAAAATATATTGAGCGTTCTGGAGGTAGAGGAGGAGATTTTCTTTCTACTAACGATTTTTGATAGACATCAAGTATACTAAACTGAAAAAGCTATTTTTGGAATCGAGAATCAAGTACGATCATACATTGACATCTAGTATACGGGACTATTAAAGTTTCAATGATCCGTTCAAAAAATGAAGAACGAGAAATAACTCCTGAAAAGGAAAGGCATCATTGAGTAATAATATATCCTAGTGCTAATAGTGCTAGTTGTTATTTTATTACTATTATTGTTACTATGGAATGGCCGGAATTGCTATGGATGCCTGCCTGCCACGACTCTAAGGAGCGACAAAGCCTTTGTTGTTGTTCCATTATGCGGCGTTGTTGTACACGAGGCTCATGTGTACGCTAATGCACTCACATAGTGACCGTACACCCGAAGCAACTTCCGCAGCATACACATTACTGACCGAGAATTTTTGACGCCCTAAAGCCCTTGCAAGCAATGATCACGCAGCAGAGAATATTTGGCACAAATTCCCCACAGGAAAGCAGTCTTGGCGTCTACAATAATGTTGGGAAGAGCAAGTTCACGCCGACTCAACCTTCGAAGCAGCCGGCACGCAGCGGGCCCCGTTCGCCGCGAGAAAGGAAATTTAGCGCAGCACACGCGAGTGCCGGCGCTACAAACCACTCTAATGGGCTCGGTACCGTAAAAGCAACCTCACCAAAGGTTATATTTGCCGATGCCGACATTAATCTGCACAATTCTACAACAGGCATACCAAGCATTGCGACGGTCAAAAAAGACGTCTTGCAATCCCCAAATTCCGTACGAAATATTGGCAATGTAAACAATACGGCTACGAATGTCAAGGCAAAATCTATTCAGAAAAACATAGCTGCTGCCGTATCCCTTGCCGGGGAAAGACGAATGCCACAAGAATTAGAGGCCAAAAAGAAGGAAAACCAAGATTCTTATTTTGTTCATTTGGACAAGTTTCCTGTGGAAATTGCATGTTGCGGCGTGTTCGATGGTCATGGCGTAAATGGTGGCGGGGTCAGCAATTTTATTGCACAACGGTTGCCACAAATATTAAAAGACGATGCCTGCGGAGACTCTAATTGCAATTTAAAGGAGTCGATAAATTTTGCAGTTGCTAGAACAGAGGCTGAATTGGAGGCAAGTGCAGTGGAATGTGCTGCGTCCGGCTCCACAGCCGTATTTTGTGTACGAAAGGGATATGATTTATTTATTGCAAACATTGGCGATTCAAGATGCATCTTAGCGACGGAACAGCATTACAAGCTTCTCTCTGCAAAGCCGCTGTCCACCGACCATAAGCCAAACGATCCCATAGAAATGCATCGTATCACATCGATGGGAGGTGTTGTGCAGCCGAGTCAAAACATGGCCGGGCAGTTTGTTGGACCTCACCGCGTATGGATCAGAAATAGACCTGACATTGGGGGACTAGCAATCGGTCGCACCATGGGGGACACTGCCTACGCAGCGGTTGGTGTGGTCCCAACGCCTGATATAATCCATCATTGTATTGATCCATTAAAAGATAGATTTTTGGTACTTGGAAGCGATGGTGTGTGGGATAGACTATCAAACGATGAAGTAATATCGATTGTTTCGAATAATTTAGGGCCCAAGGGTACCGACGTTGTTAAAGCAGGAAAAGCGGTTGCAAGCACTGCCAGAGCGCGATGGCGAGCTGTAAGGCAGGGGTGGTATTGCGACGACATCACAGTTTGTGTTTGGTTGCTGTAAAAGTTTGCGTAGTGAAAGCATGTTGATGTAAAGCATAGAGACGAATTTATATAGTGAATACGACGGGGTGTATGTGCGTGTGTATGAACAAGTGTGTGTGTGTCGAAAAAAAGCGATCATAGAATGTTGAATCTGAGTTACTACCATGCACCATATCTTTCTACATTTCCTGAGAGGCAAGGACAACGCATGAGGAAAAATAGAACTGTTCCCAATAAAATGAAAGGCTTTTATAACAATGAGGCTGTTGAGTACATAATAATACTTTTGGTGATGTTTTACGTAGTTTTCCCGCCACTACTGCCTGAAGTGTGAAAAGAGGACCCACATCTCTTCCTCCTCCCCTTCCTCTTCCTTTTCGTCGTCGTCCTTCTCCTCGTCAAGAAATGCAAAAAAAGTGAGCGTATAAATTTTATTAAAAATATAATTGTGTACCTGCTTAATTTCATATGCTGTATATTACGTTTTTATAATAAATCTATTGAAGTTTATTTTCTAGTAACATACTTTCGATGGAACTGAAAAACGGGCTGAACTATCCTCGCCAATAGGACATGTAACATCGATTGTTGCTTGGCCATTAGGTGGGGCAAATGTTAAAGTTACAATTTCGTTCGGTGCACCTCGTACAGCCACCGTTACGCCTGTATCAGTGGCAGTTATACTTTGCACTCGAGCTTTACTAATGCCCACCCATTTCTCTTTGCATTCCCCTAACACCGCCCAACCATTTGAAAAGCGCTCGGCAAAATTAAACAGGGCAAAATCATACAAACCATTTGCACTGAGAGTCAATTTACCAAGATTCAGCGTAGTCAACACATTGGTAGTATTAGCCTCCACAGCAACAAAGTTTTGAACATCAAATCCAAGATCTTCAAAAATGTCCACCTGGTATTTCTTTTTCAACCTTGCAGCGAACATAACACCGTAACGATTTCCAGAGACACTTGTATCCGCGAACCATATTTCCGGAGGCCCATCGTTCGGATTTGTTACATTTTCCTGTTGCACTGCCGTGGTACCAAATACTGCATCAACGAACATCATATCAAGCTGTGTTGCTGGTCTTGATGGCTGAAGAAGGGTGCCGTCAGCCATTGCAGAGCGCATGATAAGGTCACGATTCGCACGACCAATTTTATCCGATGGGCAAACTGGTCCTTTGGTCAATGTCAACACTGCGGCTTGCAGGCGTGGATGTTGTTCCGTGGAATTGTCCCCCCACTTGTTTCCCTTTTGGACGGACGTACTCCAATAATTATCTTTGGAAGGTGCGACACCAAGTGCAAATGCAAACATCGATGTCGTACCTAATTGAGACCACTGGTCTGTCCTTGATTGAGAATAATCACCACTTGCGCGAGCTTGTGTCACAGCTGGTATTTCAACAGACGCTAACATGTGTCTGCAATGGGACATGCAATATTGAATTGAAATTCCATTGTTTGCAGCGGCAGTACCCATTTGTAAAAGCCACGTACGACCCAGTGTAGCAGATGTTGTTAAAGGTAGAAACCTATCAAATTCATCGTCCAGCCAATCTTGCTCATACGTTGTCAATCCCCATTCTCTTGAGCTTTTCATTAAGAAGTCCCAGAAATTTTGGTCATACGGAAGGGCCAATTCTGAAGTTGGATCCAGCAAAAAGTTCCAATCACCACCATTTTGTTTTGCGTAATCGGTATTCATGCTCCAAAACCGGTTATGCCCTTGTACAAGCCAACCAGTATGGTCATACACGTACTCCAATCCATCTGGAAAGATCGAGGGCATGGCGGTCCAATTTTTGACGCCATTTTTTAGACCTTTGAAGTACCACCATGAGTCCGCCAACCAGTATCGATATGGAATATTTTCTCTTTTCGCATACGAAGCAACATCAAGCATCGTTTCCTGATAATTTTTACCAAGTTCCGTTGTATAATAGTAGTAAGCCCCATTGTCAGTGCTGTAACCCAGATATTGCAATGCAAAATCCTTTTCCCATGCAGCATATCGATCTTTTTGATATTGCTGTAGAAAAACATCGCCCCAACTAATCATTGCATTGTTTACGCCACCTTCAGCAAATGATACAATTGTGCTCATTTCATATCCTTCTGGGATATTTGTGACGTTTCCCATAATTCCATAATCAAGAATGTTATCGGCAAACACTTGGTTGACAGCCATGGAATTTGAAAACGGAGAGAACACTGCAGCTAGGTGACGCGACTGTTGGAATACACAGAGTGGTCCTGTTCCTGCAATGCCACTGCTAATGCCTTGAGTACTGTCATCCCACTCACCAATGTGATATTTTGACCCAACCATATCCCCTGAGTATTGAAGATAACCACGCCGTCCAGTAATTGGTGAGCTACCAACGGTAAATGATGGAAACGTGCTAAGCACTCCCTCCCGGTCTCCCGTGGCAGTATTATTGGCCCCGTTCGGAAAGAACTGCGAGAAAATAATATGTTTGTTGTAAACTTTGGCAGTGGCAACTAACTTTGTACTCGACGATGCATAAGTAGTTGAAAATACAGTGTGATCCCCTAGGCTATCTTTACCTGCCGATTTCGTTGTCTTGCTTGTTACTTGGATATCAGGATAATTATGAAGCGCTACAGTGTGAGCAGAACCTGGGAACCAAACTTCTCCGTCAACAAGAATATCATACTGCCCACTTGCAGTAGGGCGGACGTTAATGTTCAAACCACCTTGACTTGCAGTTGTAGTCGCAAGCGCAAAAGCAAAAAAGCAACTCAAGAGTGCGTTGCTTTGAAACATCATACCTTTGTACTAGAATTGTGTAAGTCGTATGATGTGATGTACCTACCGAACACTTTGTCCAGGAGGTGTGTGGTTGCAGTATT
>JACLAC010006010.1_pt1 | contig 19644 bp, 19 predicted proteins | sample 8027881 | NCBI WGS metagenome assembly JACLAC01 (sample SAMN15725517, study PRJNA655200) | protist metagenome | isolation source: fluorescence activated cell sorting (FACS) single amplified genomes of... | place: Spain: Blaines Bay Microbial Observatory, Mediterranean Sea | collected 2016-01-19 | reverse complement strand
TGTGGGCGGATGTGACGGTGGAGCTCGACGAGCCGCATCAGCTTCAGGAGTTGCTCATCTCGCTGCGATCGCTGCCGCACGTCGAACGCGTGCGCAAGCTGCGGGCCAAGCGGCGGGACCGGAGGCTGAGGAGCCGGAATCAGGCGGTGCCGCCGCCGGTGGTGCAGCCGTTGCGGGCGACTGGCGATGCTCTGGAGGACTTGGCGGATCTCGAGGTGTGGAACGAGGAGGAGGAGGACGAGGAGGAAGACGACGACGAGGAGGACGAGGGCAACATCTTTAGAGACATTTAGACGATTAGGCGAATCCGAGAGAAGAATGGTGTATTTGTGTGTGCGGTTTTATTCATCCCGGCGTAATGGACTGGTGCGCGAGCGTGGAGCGAGGGTATTAGAGACTGTGGAGAGAGGTGGAGCGACGATGTGTGAAGGTCAAACTTGAGAAACTTGACAGGTGCTCGCACCGACACCGTCCCAAAACGATTTTCGGCTGCGCGCGAGCTCAGCCGTCTGCTGTCGCAGTGGCTCTCGCCTCTCCTGCGCTAACAAAGCTTCAACCTATCGTGTCCTGTCGCCGTCATGCCCACTGAGGACGAGGAGCTCGCCTCCCTCAAGAAGATGTTCCGCCGCGACACACGACCGCCATGGGACCCGACGCCTCTGCGCAACCGGCCCACCGCTCTCATCGGCCTCAAGCCGGTGACGCGCGAGCCGTGGGCGATCGATGAGGATGTGTACAACCGGAGGTTCGAGACGCGCGATGTTGGCATGCCCGGTACGCAATGAGCACGCCGCCGCTGATGCCCTCTTGCTCCTCACTCACATGCATACATTCCCTTCTATCAGATCGTTACCTCGACAAGACGGCACGGAATCGCGAGAACACGATCCGCTTGATCGACTCGCTCAACGCGTTCAACAACAAGTACGAGCGAGGGAACGATGCAGCGGGCGGCGTGCTGGGCGGCGATAACGTGCGTGGGTCGGTGCCGCTGCCTAAGGCGCGGAGTCCACCGGTGACGCGCTCACAGACGGCCGGAAAATAGAGAGCCATTGGTTTGCTTGTTTCTTTTCTCGAGTACGTATGCACAGTAGCGTGTGTGGTTGTCTCTACGGTAGTTTCTAAAGCTCTACACACGCTCATTCCACGACATCTTCTCCTTCTGATAGACGACTGGCAGCTCGCTATACCCTCTCAACAGGCACGCCACGGGCAGATAGCTCACCAACACCGTGACCGCAAGGGCCGTCGTGATGGTCGGAAAGCTCGAAGCCTCGCCTTGAGAGGAGTAGACCGCGGGGCCAATTAACGGCCCAATCAGGCCGCCTAGCGAGTCGATGCAGACCGTAGCGACCTGGACGGCGCCCGCGACTTGGGATTTTGGTAGGTTGGCGTCGGACCACAGGATGCGCAGCATAAGGGAGGGCGCGACCACAAAGAGAAGGGCGAGGCCAAAGCCGTGCAAGCCCATGCCGAGGAGGAGCGTGAGGAGCGGCGTGGAGCCGATTAGTACGAGGCCGATGAGAATGAAGACGATACCGGTGAGTTGCAGCTTGTGCAGGCTGATGATGTTTGTTAGTGAGCCTTCCTCTGACCTCGTGACGCCCACTCGCCTCGAGTCGTTGAACCTTCGTTGCTGCCACCTAGGGTCTACCGCGTGCCGTGTGCTTGCTGGCTGGCTGATCACGGAAGCCGCCTCCAACCTGCACACGCTCGCAATCGATGAGAACAAGTTTGGCGGACGCGGTGCGCGAGCTCTCGCCCTCGCCATCGAGCAGCGCGGCTCCGGCCTTCCTGAGGGATGGTTCGCCTCCACGTCGACACACGACGATGATGGCACGGCACAGCCATTCTACTTCCAGCGGGACATTGCACGGAACCGGACGATTGGAGAGGCGCATTGGGACTTACCAGAGGCAAGTGGCTCCGTTGTCGTGACTCCGCTGAGGGAGCTGGGCATCTCATTTTGCGATTTTGGCGACCTGGCCCTCGCGGCCGTCCTTGACGCCCTTGCTACCTCAGTGACACCGCCGCCAGCAAGCCTACGCATCGGTGGCAACCACACTGGGACCAAGTCGCTCGCGTCGCTAGCGGGGCTGATTGACCGCGGTGGCGTGGTGTCATTGGACATGAAGGTGAGCTGCCGTAATCTAAACACGCCAGCAAGGCTGACGGAGGAGGGTGGGCGATGGTTTGCGCCGCTAGCTGATGCTCTTGTCGGAAGCACGCCGCGGAAGCCGAGGCTGCGTTGGCCGCTGAATCTTATTGGTGCGAAGAGCACATCGGGTGGCGGCCGTGCAATGGTGGCGCCGCTGTTGTCAGAATGAACTGCAGAAGCGAAGTGCCCGGTACGACGCGCGAGAGAAAGTTGCGAAGGCCGAAGTCGCGCACGCAATCAGCCGCCGCGCCGATGAGCTCATGGCTGCCACCACCTCCGCCGCCACCGCGGCCACGCTACCCTACGCTGATTCCCGATGAGGACGACGACGGCGCGAAAACCATTCCTCAGTTCATCACGCAGTTCATCTTCCTCATCATCCTTCTCGTTTGCCAGAACCCGGAGCTGATGCTTATTCCGCTGCGTACGGGCTGCTGTGGGCTTAGCGACCTGTGTGATTACTTGGGTCAACAGTACAATGAGGCGGCTCACGAGGCAAGTCAACAGCGGAGTTTAGGGGCCAGGGCGAATAGGCATTATCAGCAAATGCAGGATGAGGACGATGAGGAGGCTGGCAGCGAGCAACAGCGACCGCCGCCGCGATCAGGTACGGCTCGCATTCAGCTGCACTCGAAGCTCGCGCGCTTCCAATCGCGGCTCGACGCGCTTCGCTCGCCGCGGCGGCGACCGCGACCTCCTGCGCCAGCTGAGGAGGTGGTGATTGCGACAGGAGCGGCGCCGGAGCCTCCCACGAGGCAGACCACCTCCGACCGCGACGCCGACCTCGCGTATGCATTGAGTAGTTAGGAGAAGTGGGAGATGCTGGGGTCACGGAGGGTCATCGGGCAAAATTGCCCAACAAGCCTGACTCGGACTCTGTGACCATGCAGAATCGACCTGAAATACTGTGTAGAGTCGAATAAACCGATCATCCAAAAATCCGAAGTCGGACGGCGAGCAACTTTTTTCTTGTGGGTATAGAAAAAGCTCAACCATGACCGACCCTTACCCGACCGGTCCAGTTGTGTACATACTTCGAAACGGTAAGTCGCTCTATATCGGCGCTACGATCGATCTCTCACACCGCATTCGACAGCACAACGGTGAATTGAGTGGTGGAGCGCATCGCACATCAAACAAGGGTCCAGGATGGGTCTGTTTGTTGTATGTGCAAGGCTTTCAATCTCGAACAGAAAGCCTACAGTTCGAGTATGCGTTGAAACGTGAGGCAAAACACCACGGCTACTCCACACAAGCTCGCAAAAGAGCAGTCCATGCTCTACTGAGTCAAGAACACTGGACAAGTCGGCCCCTTGTGGCAGTGATGGTCGACCAAGCCAAGTGATCCACTCGTACGACGAGCAATTTTTTTCTTGCGCTATAGTAAACAAACCCCAACATGCCGACCTCGATGACCCAAGCGAGATCGACTCTTCCCGCTCATCTTCAGCGCGCCAGACTGGCAACCATTGCCAAAGACCCAGCGTTTCGTCGCTACTTTGCATCAGCGGACGATTCCGCAACGATTCGCATGGTCCTTGTTCGACTATTCGACTCCCAAGGCAAGAGACGAGAGCAGCTCGCGATTGAAAGAGAGGCCCGATCGCGCAGGTCTCAGCAAGCGTCGAAGCGCCGCAAGGAGCGCAACCACAGCTCTAACAGCACACCAGAACGCAGCCTCTGGGATAGTATGGTTGCTCGAGAGCGTCGTCAAGAGCGGCTGGATCGGTTTCGAGAGGAACGGGAGCACGATCTGGTCAGACGGCAGCGTAAACTTGATGAGCGACGGAACCGAACGGCGGAAGGCAAATTCTTGCGAGGCGAGACAGATGAGATCAACTACATCTTTAGAGATGCAGAGCACTTGGTATCTACTCTTGAACGGTTCGTCCCGATGATGCATAATGGTGAGCGCTTTGTCCTCAAGTTTGGAGACAAGTACATGACCCTCTCCCTGGAAAAGTATGAGGACATTCTCCGACGGGTGAACTCGTGGGTAATCCGAGACGTCATTCCGGTTGGTGTATCGGACGAGGAGCTTGTCGAATACATCATTGAGAAGAAAGAAATCACGCTGATGCGGCCGCACGCAAGAATGGGCGGAAACTGGACGAGAGCTCAAGGCGAGTTCTTTCCCTACATCCACAGTTTTGAATGTGAGGAGCTGACGAAAGAGCTGGCCAACTTGGGCTGTTGGAAAGAGGTGGATGCGACGAATTATGAGGACAATTGCTTATATCTTGCATTCAAGTCGGCAGGCGTCCCTGACTCGACTCTGGAGGCCATGAAGCTCCAGTTCTTGCGTCGGAAGATTGCGCGGAAGAACGTTCGAGGCATTGCGGAGGAGCACGGCTTGCGAGTCACTATTCAAACGGATGGAGACAAGAATCTGCAGGCCTACGGACCAAAGGAAGGGTTCCCAGTAAGACTGGCACTCATCAAAGATCACTACATTCACTTGTACAAGACAAAGTTTAATTCGTTCGCAGTGCTCCACTACGATGAACTTAAGGATAAAGCAGAATGGTGGACCTACAAAAGTCATCAGCGGAGGGACAAAGATCGGGGAATCATGTCGATCGATTTACTTCGAACGGTCATGAAGACTCATCATTTGGAACCAATCGACATCACCACACATGGCATCTTTCGGACGCAATTTCATGACAAGTTTAAGGGAAGCGAGTTCAAAACTCTTGAGTTCCCCGAGCACTACACCTCGCTGTTCCATGCGCCGCGAGATGGCGAAGGTCTGTACCTCGGAGAAGCAGCAGATCACGATGACGCGGTTGAGGAGGAGGACGTAGGAAACGAAGAGGAGGAAGATGGAGATTTGGCGAAGGCCAAGAAAGCCATCGTCAAGTGTCGAGAGAAGATTGCAAAGCACCACTGCGGCGACGCGACCTTAGAGCGATTGGATCGCAAGATCACTCAACTGAAGCTGGGGATCGAGGAGCAAGCCAAACTCTTGCGGAAAAGTATTCCTGCGGAAGCATACTACTTCTTCGATTTTGAATCGAGCCCGTTCGACACACACAAGGCATTCTGCTGTAATTTCTCGGAGCTGGATGAAGATGACGTCCACAGTGCCATTGGGGCTGACTGTGCCAAACAGTTCCTTGACGCCATCGCAGACAAGCATGGCAAGGCAAAGCAGCCAGATGATCCGCATTTTAAGCCCCCAGTCGTGAAGCTGTTGGCGCACAACATCACGTACGATTTGAGCTTCTTATGGAACCACTTGGCAAGGCTTAACACCGTTGAACGAGGGACTTCCGTGGTCTGTGGAAGTGCCTTTTACTACAAATTTGGCACCGAACTGAAATCAGGGCCTAACAAGCATCTGGCAGAGTGGATGGAGACTGAGGGGGCCGCCATCTATTACGCCGAGAATCCTGCACGACTGGAGCACAAGAGTGTATGGCGAAAAGCGGTTGCGGGGGTTCGTAAGCACACAGACTACATAGGAAGTCATGATGACTTCAGAAAGATTCACGGAATAGGTAAGGAGATTGCAAAGGTCGTGAAATATGCACCATTTCACAAATTTGAGCCCAGCAAAGAATTCAAGCTGGATAAGGTGATCAAGATTCACTTTCAAGATACATACAAAATGATTCCGATGCCGCTGGCAGACTTCGGCAAGTCGTTCCGACTCGATCAATCAAAAGAGATAATGCCATACAAGTTGTACACAAAAAAGTTCGTCCAAGCGGGAGGTATAGCCACGTTGAAGCAGCTGAAGGACGTCCCAGACTTTGAGGAGCACAACAAACTCATAACCAACTTGGTTGAATGGGGCTGCGGTGTGGGAAACAATCAGTTCGACATGATCAAGTATGCCAACATCTATTGCAGGGCAGACGTTCGTGTGTTAAAGGAGGGATGGAAAGTCTTCCGTAATTCACTGATGAGTGAATACGACATGGACGTTTTCGCGTATCCGACAATGGCGAGCTTAGCAGATGCATATTTCATCGAGCAAGGGTGCTTTGAGGGTGTGCACAAGATGGCGGGAGTTCCTCGAGCGTTCATAGCCCATGCGAGCGTCGGAGGCCGTGTGATGTGTGCAAACAATAAGGCCGTCAAAAAGACAGCCAAGCTCGCTGACTTTGACGGTGTCTCGCTATATCCAAGCAGCATGGCGCGAATTCCTGGGTACCTGATGGGACCACCAAAAGTGTGGCACTCAGGGATCGACTTGGACGCCGTGGATGGGTACTTTGTGAAAATCAATGTACACACAGTGGGGCGGAGGTTCAGGTTTCCAATTGTGCGAGTCAAAGACGAGGATGGCGGAAACCTCTGGACCAATGACTTGGAAGAGAAAGAGATCATCGTGGACCGGTTCACGCTTGAAGATCTGATTCGACACTCCAACATCACATACACAGTGCTCCAAGGCTACTACTTTGACGAGGGGCGCAACAATAAGGTGAACGCAGTGATCAAGACGATGTTTGACATGCGATTGCGGTACAAGAAGGAGAAAAACCCGTTGCAGTTGGTGATCAAGCTCATGATGAATAGTGGCTATGGGATCACAGGGCTGAAACCAATTGAGACAGATGTCAAATATGTACCACACGATCAGCAGGTCAACTTTATACAAAACCACTTCAATCACATCAAGTGGTTCACGAAGATGCCCAATAATGAGTGGCGGTTTGAACTATACAAGCAAATCGATACTCACTACAATCGTCAGCATGTGGCGTGCGAGATTCTGTCGGTGTCCAAGAATATTATGAATGAGGTGATGTGCCTTGCAGAAGACATTGGGGCGACGATCGACTACACGGACACAGATAGCATGCACATCGACTTTGACTCGGTGGAAAGGCTCGGCGCAGCCTTCAAGGAGAAATACGGTCGGGAATTGATCGGAAAGAAGCTTGGTCAGTTTCATACGGATTTCGATTTCGAATGCTCGTATCACATTGTAGACGGGAAGCTGTTGCGAGTAGGCAATAGCATTGAGTCTAAGGGCGAAATCCACGCATGCCAGAGCATCTTTCTGGGAAAGAAGAGTTACATCGATCGGTTGCAGGACGAGGAGGGCAATGAAGCTTACCACATTCGTCTTAAAGGCATACCATCCAAGTGCATCCAAGCCAAGTGCGACGAAGCGTACAGCGGCGACCCCATGCTCATGTTCCATGACCTCTTCGAGGGAAAAGAGGTTGAGTTCGATCTCGAAAGCGGTGGCAACTGTGTATTCAAGACAAATAAGGACCATTCCATATGCACAGGCTCGATGACTCGCAAAGTGTGCTTTGAACGACCAGATCAAGTGTTGACGGAGGACAGCGAGGAGGAGTTGTAGGACGAGGAAAAAAAATGTTGTGCTACAAGTAAACATAAGCAGCCATGTACAACAAAGAGTGGTACGAGGCAAACCGAGATCGCATCAACGAAAAGCGCCGAATTCAGTATGCGGAGGACAGCAATGGCATCAACGAGAAGAGGCGCCGAGAATACACCGCACAACGAGAGCAAATTTTGCAGCGACAAAGGGAAGATCGAAAAGAGTGTCCGCTTTGCCACTTGACATTCCGGCGATGCTATGTGCAAAAGCACATCAACACCAGACACATGCAAAAGAATAAAAAGACCACTAACGAGAAAGAATGGACATCGACACATTCCTCCAGCTGCGGCCGGCTTGGGCCTACGAACCCTGCTTGTACATCGTGAAGCAGATGTTTGTCGGCAACAATGCATTTCGGTGCGGTGCAGCCGGCACACAACTCTTCAAAGGCGCCGATCTCGTGTACGGTGCCGAAAAGCCCGGTGCATTAACAGGTTTACTTGGACGCATGACCATGTACAAAAACTATTGGCTCCCACTCGCTGGAACACTGTATGCAGCATTGCGCATCCGGAAGCAACTTGTTGCACACCCCGGACAACGAGTGGGTGGTGATATGTTTGGCGGACAATACAACATCGATCGGGGCAACCAAACATTGGTGCTCCAACGTGAGTCAGAGATGCATGCCGAAATGGATCGTCGAGGGTTGCGGTGGCGAGGTGATAAGAAAAACGAATTGTTCACACCGCACAAAAACGTCAACGAGTTGATTGGCGTGATGAGGACGATCCGTGGTGAGGAAATGTACTTGTTTGATGCGGAGACAATTCGTGAGGATAGTGCATACAGAGGTGGTCGTGAGCGTGTGCAGTTAGTGACAACCACCAGAAGAGCGTTGCCGTTACGAGATGCAGCGGTCGAGACCAGTGCCCCTGCTATTACGTTGAAACTAAGTAAGAGAGCTGTTGAAGAGCTGAAAGCACACGATCCGGTGAAACTCGCAAAGCTGGTTGAGATAGTTGACGCTGTTCTGGGGAGGGAAAGGGTCAGAGAAGAGACGATCAGGGTGCCGCCACAGACGGTACAGATATTGAGAAAGGGAACCGATGAGGAAAAGAGAGAAGCAGCGGGTATGGTCGCGGCATTGACGCAACGGTCTAAGCTCCCGCCTCTGACTCAACCCCGACGCTCCAAAAGACTTGCGGAAATAGCGACGCGGATAAATTAATGTTGGCATATAGAAACAAAGCATGGCTCTGCGCCAACCCTGTGTGGACAAATATGGGTCTGTGGTCTGCAACCTCCCTCGTTTTGAGTCAACACTCTATGGTGAAAACATGCGCAACCTCATTTCGCACCAGGTGAAGCAGAGTTTGGATGGCATTAGAAAGGACAAAGAGGGTCTGTCACACATTGGTGGCCCAACTCCAAGGGTTTCCACACACCGCAGCAGTGTTGTCTCGCCACCAACTCGAAGGAGTCGCACACATCGCAACAGCGTTACATCTCCTGAACGTAAAGAGGAGAAGCGTGATTTCACGCCGTACCGTCAACCAATGCCAAAGCTGCGACCGAATGCAGCGTCGTTGTCCGTCGATGAACGCGCAAAGGCACAGATGGTCCGAGCGGGGAAGACGGCGTACAAGAAGGGATTTGCCGCCGCACAGGCGGAGATGGACGCGGGGTCGTTGCGTGGTTGGACGATTGACACAGAGTTAAGCTCCTCGGAAGGATTAGTGGTCACGAATGGTGAGGAGGTTCGCGTCGCATACCGCGGCACCGACTTTACGAACGTGGGCGACCTTGTGACGGATGCTGCCACCGTCGCAGGGTACGAACAACTTGCGCCGCAAATGACACAATCACGACTGCAGATCGAGGCCATCCAAGCCAAGTATGGGAGATTACCGTCGGAGTTGCTCGGGTACAGCAAAGGTGGAGCGCATGCGATGGCGATGGGAGATCGTTTCGGCATCCCAACGACGAATTTCAACCCTCTGGTAGGTCGCAAGCAGATCATGAGCAAATCCGAGGTCCCACACACGATCATTCGCACCGTGGAGGATCCCGTGAGTACGCCGATGGCTCTCGCGCGAGGCAAGAAGAACTATACAGTGAAATCCGTTGACCCCATTCGTGGTCTCGGCGACCCCAAGTCCGTGCACGACCTTAACCAATTTACTTCGGCCGGTCCACGACAACCAGGAGGCATTGATGCATTGATGACGGAGGGCGTGCGCAGAGGACAGCAGTTGGCTCATTTTGAGACCCTGGATGCCATGAAATCAGGTGTGGAGCAGGGGAAGACGTTCACGGAGGCCTTGGACGACTTCAATCGCACCAATGGTGCCGTACAACGCGTCGATGTACTGGAAGATGGAACGCTGGGTCCTCGCATCCATCGCGAGAGCGGAACCGTGAAGTATTGGGCAGACTCTGGGGGCTCTTTCACCCCACAGGAGCAAGCACACCTCGATTCCAACGCACCACCACCGCCGAGAGAGTACAGCGACGAAGCACGAGCCATGGGTTTGGGTGAAGAATTGACGGAAGCCCAACGATCATACATGGCATCCATGTCTACTGAGGAACGGACAGCTTTCATGCAAGAACAACGCACGTCGATGAGACAACACACGGAGCTAATCGACACCGCCGTAGAACCTCACCGCACCGTCATCCGTGGGATGATGCCACGAACCTCCAGTCTCGCCACAGGTGCAGTCGCAGGGGTCGCAGCACATGCAGCAATGAATGCAATCGATCCCGAACACAAGATGAACCGTGTGGCATCGGAGGCGACGGAAGGAGCGATTGCGGGCGGCATTGGTGCAGGAGCGGCGAGTGCTCTCGGCGCGAGTGCGGCACTCGGTCCCGAAGTCCTTGCGGGCGCTTCGGCCTACATTGCAGGTTCAGAGTCAGGTCGCGCGATCACAAATGCATTGGAACAGGGTGGTGCCTCACACGACACTGCGGAAGCGGTCGGGTCCGTTTCAGGAGGTGCCATTGGCGGCGTGACAGCTTCCACAGTAGCGACAGGTGCGACCATCGCTGGATCCATGGCATTCGGCGCAGAAGCCGGAGAGGCACTCGGAATCGTCGGCGGACCCATTGGGATGGCGGTTGGTGCCGCAGCAGGTGCCACCATCGGTGCTGCGATCGGGGGCATCGGGTACCTCTTCTCGCATTGGTGAGAAATAAAATGTTGGGCTATAGAAAAAAGAATGGAACTCGCCATCGACGAACTCCAGCGGAGACATCCCAACCTCGACCGAATGATGTGCGAAACCTTGTTCAAACTGCACGAGCAAGGCAAACTGGACACCTTCCTCCCCAAATTGGACGCAACGCCAACGCCACCGGATCGGTGCATTCTTCAGGGCGCAATCACAATCGAAGAAGCCGTCCGCAAAAATAATCTCTCTCAATAAGGAAAACGGCGAGCCATGGTGCGAGGGACCACATCGCGCATGATCTTCCTCGACAGCAGCGTCAACACCCATTACGATCGAACCAAGATCAACGTACCACCCCATCCGTTCAGCGCCGTCGGCACAGAACGACTGGCGCTTTCGTTGCAGCAGTTCTCCATCCGTCGCAATTGGCTCAACATCAACCCGACAAACAACACGGGATACGTGTACATCGATGCCACGTACCATGAGTTCACCATCGCCCCAGGCGCGTACGCCACCTTTGCGGAACTTGCCGCAGCTTTGGAGGCAGCGCTAAACGCCACTGCCGTGGGCATCGCCAAGATTGATGGATTCACAGTCATCCATAGCGCCGTCACGCGCAAGTTCACCATCGGGGTCCAACTAACGGACGATGGATCGACCTCCGAAGTGCAGATTCGCTGCTTCCTCATCAAATCAGGCGCAATGCCCGCTGGAGTGTCCCTCACGGGCGGCTTCAACGACATCCACGAGATCCTTGGCGGGAAGCCACTGAAAGCGGCTACGGACGACTTTGAGTCGCTCCAGAACCTCACGGGCCCAGCGAAAGTCCAAGAGATTGCGTCGATGTACCCCGCCAGCCTGAACACGCTGGACGCCATCTACATCCATCTGGTTGCGTTTGAGACGGGTAACTTCATGTCGACGGGTCACGAGGTGCATGCGCAGGACGATTTCCGTCTCATCGAGTCCTCCCTGTTCGCTCGCATTCCCTTTGACCGTAGCACGTTCACCGAAGTCCACGAGGTGGTGCAGTATGTTGACGCCGGCAACGACATGTTCCAATCTTTCCCAATGCGTAAGAACCTGGAGCAGCTGGAGTTGCGCATCTGCGACGCCAAAGGACGCTCTCTCGCTCAGTTGGATCCCTTTCAGGCGGACAACGGACTCATGGCGTGGAAGGCGGTGCTGCGGTTCGACGTTTTCAAGTCACCGGCGTCACGCACGGGGAAGCCATCAGGTCCCATCGTCACTGGCCATCCACCGGAGCTCTGAAGGACTGGTTGACCGCGCATATTTTTTTCTCTGCTGTTATGGTAAAGCCAAACCATGGAGGTCGTCCCGAAAGAAGTCGCGTTCGCCGCCGCCAAGCTCGATGCCTTCAACCGCAATCGCTACAGAATCGAAACCACAGGTGCCACCACCGCTGGTCCGTCGTCCATCGTGACCATCAACCTGCCGGATGCTGCGGTTTTGGATCTGAGGACCTTTCGTGTGCACATGGACGTCCTGACGACAGCTGCAGCAGGTACAACAGGCCAAGTGCGTGCCAAATGCCCCCATGCCTCTGACTTGATCGCCAACATGGAGGTGTACATGGGCGGCGTTCAGATTCAGCAAGGAATCGCCGAGTACAACACCGCCACGCGCATGTTTAAGATCCCAACCGTCTCCTTTGATCGTCGTCACTCGGTGGACGCCCTTCTGCACAATGGAGTAATGCATACAAACGACGCCGTGGATGATCTCACGCTCGTCTTCCAGCCTCTGATTGGCTTCTTTGCAGAGAGTTCCACACGCTACATCCCCACGAGCCTCACGGGACCGATCACGGTGCGTCTGACCTTTGCTTCCACCGCTGTGTTGGTGCCAAAGGAGCACACCGTCGACATCGGAACCCAGCTCACCGCCAACGGCGATCGCGCTGCGGCGGCGACCCTCACGTACACGGCATCCAACATCTATGCCACCATTGACACGGTGGCCATGGGCGATGCGTACGAGGCGATGCTCATGGAGCGCTTGCAGACGGAGACCTATCTGCCGGTGAATTTCAAGGACTACTACTCGTTCTCGCTCACGAACCAGACGGGGAACCACACGCTGCGCTTCTCCCTGTCCTCCTCGTCGATTGACACGTGCATGGCAATCATGCGGTACTCGAATTATAACACCGCCGGCATAATCGGTCGTAGGATGACGGGCGCACAATTCTCCGAGTTGACCACGCCCAACCACTTTTACTTCCATTCCTTCAGTGCGGGCGTTGCCAACAAGAAGCGACGCGGCGACCTCCGATACCATTGGTCCGTGAACAACGTGCGCCATCCTCAGTACGAAGCCGATACTATGAACGCCGCGTGCGACTTGTCCTTGCTCACTGACAGAGCCACCATGGACAAGATGGGGCACTCGGTGACCAGCTTTGAACACTATCAGAACGGCATGTTTGTCATTCCACTCGTTCTGAATCTTCCCGGGCAGTCCTTGAACGTGCGCAGCGGCTTCAATTCGCGTGGCACGAACACCAACATGGAATTCGAAGTGAAAGGACTCCAGCTGCCCGCAGCAGACGCCGCCACGCAAGTTCCAGCGGATCTAAGCACCTTTGTGGTCGCACAGACGACCGCCCAGATCCGCATTGGAGGCAACCGCCAGATCGCCGTGGACCACTAAAATAATATCTCCAGCATAGACTAAACAAGCATGCGTCCGCCTCCGTACCCACCAGTCCACGGCGTTCCCGTACAGCTACGTCCGAAATTCATGTCGCAGTGCCAGGTCCGCCCACCCAGGAAGCTTGCCGTCTTCAGAACCAAGGAGAATCGTACCTCCATGATGAAGCAGTGCTGCCAACGAGGGCACGAGAAGAATCCGTATCCATTGCAAAGCGTCCATCTTCAGAATCCGGTGCGTGCCGGCTTTGATCCGCAACCACCACGTCCGAAGTTGCCGCGCAATCCGTACAAGGTCGCACCACTCCTCGTGCACCAATTTGAATAATATTGTGTTGTATGAAGTAAAGGCATGCCGTGGACCCTTGGAAGCGAGATCCACGTGGACAACCTTCATGCACGCGAGAATGTGCACATCGACGGCGACCCCATCACACTGTCCGCATTGGCCGAACCTCTTTTGGGTTCCGATCACGGCATCGGCGTAGGGTCGATGCATTTTGACCCCTCCACATTGGAGGTAACCTACTCGACGAGTGCAGTCGACGTGTCGTCCGTTTCTGGTCTCGATGCCGCCCTTTCGGCCAAGCAGGATGCGCTCACGAGTCCGGCGGATGTCCCAGGGTTGGATGCGATCCTCTCCAGCAAACAGGACACCCTGACGAGTATGGCGGATGTTCCAGAGTTGATCGCAGCTCTTGATACCAAGCAGGGGGTGCTCACGGGTACGGTGGATATTCCGGGGTTGAATGCAGCACTTGACGCCAAGCAGGAGGTGCTCACTGGTACAGCAGACGTCCCAGGATTGAACGCAGCGCTTGATGCCAAGCAGCATTCTCTTACGTTTGTCAACTCCATCATAGCGTCCGGTTCTGGGAGCGTCCAGGAACAAGAGGACAGCGGACTTGTGGTGTACACGCCGCCCAATCTATCCATCTACCAATTGGGGCTGCAAGAACCAGCAATCGCATCTCCGTCGGGCAACGGATCGCTCACGCTATCATCGAGCTTCGGGTACAACACACTGCTGACGTACACGCCGCCAGATCGCACCCTGTCCGGCGTCAACATCCTGCCTGCGTCGTGCGTGGCATCGGGGTTACTTGCGGGATCTCAAGGGAGTGTCGCCGCATCGTGGGGATGTCAATCCCTGTCCGTCTCGCAAACCTCAACCTTCTCCGGCGCCATGACGGCGGCAAACATCACGTCCAGTGGCACCATCTCGGCGTCGCTCATGTCGTGCACCAACAACGCCTTCTCCGGCAGCCTGACGACGGGGACGGTCTCGTGTGGGCAAATCTTCAGCGCCAACAACCAAGACGTGTCCTCCTACTTTGGAAGGGCGATTCTTGGATTCGTTGGGCATAACAACTGGGCGGGCTTCTCCCACAGCGCGATCGCACAGAATCCGGGAGGATACGCCGTTTTGCAGAACGCCGCTGGCGAAACACTGGTCAATTGTGCGAGTGGGCAGCCCATCGGATTCCGAGAGAACAACTTTGAGTTTGCCGAGTTCTCGGGTGGCGTGCTCAAATGCAACAACTACGGGTTTCACTCATTGCCTGGAGTGACCAACAACGCGATTGATGCTCGCATCTTCTTCGTGCAACTCAACGGCATCGCGTACTGGTGGTGTCGCAACTCGGCCAACGAAGGTGGATTGATTCAAGCGAGCTTCTTTGGCAACTTCTTTCCGTCCGATGATCGCCTCAAGTTTGACGAAGTAAGCGTTCCCAACGGCATTGAAGTGATAAAGCAGTTGCAACCACGTCGGTACACACAAGTCGTGTCCCTCGACGACAATCCAGGAGCGGAAGGACACGAGCAGATTGGCTTTATCGCAGACGATGTCGAGAGTATTCCCAGTCTTTCATGTCTCGTCCGAGAAACCCCCGACTCTCACTATCCAGAGAACAACCAAACCGTGAAAAGCTTGAATTACCACGGCATCACCACGGTGTCGGTGCAGGCACTAAAGGAGCTCATTACCAAAGTGGAGGCCTTGGAAGCACGCGTGGCAGCTCTCGAGGGTTAGCCTGCGTGACAAAAAAAATCACCGTCGGTAAGTAAAGCATGAGTGAGGCAGAAGGGCAACTATCGGGGTCGGAGCAGTTCATGCTCATCATGGCGGGTATGGGCTTACTCGGTGCGTGCATCGCCGCAACCTTCCAGTTCATATTGAAATCACGTTGCACGACGCTGTCCTGCTTCTGGCGGGGTTGTGTGTGCGACAGGGACGTTCTGCCAAGCAATCAAGCCACGCTCGACACGTCGGCGCTCCAGTCAGTGCAAGCGCGAGTTGTCTAAATCTCAAACATGCGTTGATAAGTACGGCGATAGAGTTCGTCTTCTGCGTTCTCGACGGCACTCTTTTTTTGCTTTGGCAGCTTCACTTCGATCTCCTCTTCGCTGCTGCTGTCCTGCACCACGACCACGCGTCGTTTCCGTTTTGGCTTCTTCTGATACACCACCTCTTCCTCCTCTGCGCCCTCTTCTTCTGCTGGAGCCTCTTCCTTTGTCTGGAAACGCTCGGCGTGCTCTCGTTGGATGCTCTCCTCACGCAGACGCCGGTTCTCCTCGAGCTGCGCGTTCACCAGGTCTCGCTCCTTGCGCCGCAGTTCTGTATTCTTTGCACGGACTTCTGCCGCCTTGACTCGCGCCTTCTGCAAGGCCTCCAGTTGCGCGGGTGTCCTGGCGGAAGGTCGAGAGGATTCCTTGGTATCCACAGAAGGTTGCTCGGAAGGAGTTGTGTCTGCCATCGTTTTTACAGATAGCTACAGAAAAATTTCAGTCGCCGTCCAGAAATCCTTCAGGGTACGATGAACTCTGCAAGATTCTTGCGAAAGGGACTCGGGTGCTCTGGCTTCGGGTGGAGGTCGATCATGAGAAACGAGTGTGGCCCGTCTGTGGCTTGTCTGTACAACTCAAGGAATTGTGGGACGCCAATCTCGCACCCAAACTCTTCCGCGATCTCCAAAAGTTCTTTCTCGCTCTTCGTCTTGCCCAGAAGCAGAAGGGTCAAATTGCCGCGCAATGCTTTGGGTATGGAATTTTGTGCCGACTTGTAAGCCTGTACGTTGAAGATGAGGGATGCACCAATCGCTCCACCTTCCTTGAGAGGACCCAAGTGACGATGCTTGATGCAGATTTGCGACAGCTTCCGTGCACCGCGTCCGCCCATGATGTCCGACCCAAACACGTCGTCAAACCACACCATGATCACAGGGCGGCGTCCGTTCCACCGATGCTCGGGAGGTTTGAACCCCTTGCCATCAAAGCTGGCCATGAGGACCTCGGCTGGGATTTGGAAGAGGGGTATATCACTGTCCAGCTTCTTCATCAGGAGCTCGTACTTGCGTCGCTTCTCCCAATACTCTTCATAGTCGTCCCGTTCTTTCTCGACGATGGCGACGATCCTGTCGAGCACGCTGATGTCGTTGGGGTTGTCGAACATGTCCTCCGGAGCGAGAATCCGCTTGAGTCTGTCGTTGAGTGCCTTGTTGGAGGCTGCAGAGGGTGACACGAGGACCAGGCGGTCCACCACCTTGAGTTGTTCGATGAGATTCGTCGTGATCACGCCTTTGCCGTATCCACGTGGGGCTACCACTGCCGCGAGCAGGTGCATCTTGGGCATCATCGGCGGCGTCTCAATTTTGAACGCACTGCCTGGTGGGATCTGAATGCTTAGACCGGGCACTTTGACACGCCTCATCTTTTATTCTCTGCGCAATATAATAAAAAGCCATGAACGCCGCAATACTGAATGCCGACTTGCCCATCTCCATTCGCATGAAACGCGCCAATCGTCGCGGGTGGATGCTGGATCGAAAGGATAACATCAAATTCCTTGTGCAGGGCATGCAAGCATACCGCCATTTGGCAACACCATTGGCTTGGGAGGGCACATATGAACAAAATCGTGCGCAGCCGGCGCCGTTCACGACCTTTGGACAGCAATCGCTCGATTTGGAATACGAGGCGTTTGCATTGAAGACGGCGTTGGAAGATCTGGAGACCAAACATTATCCAGGAGTGGGCAATGACATGCAGAAGCTGCAGCATACCATTGGTGCATTGGAAAATACAGCGGCGCTGCGTCATGAAGAAGACAAGATCATGGGACTGACGAAAACGGCGATGCTCAAGGCGATCCAACTGGCAAAAACAAGGCAGCTTCCAGGGTTTGAGGATCTGCCATTGAGAGATCAAATGAGGTCTGCCACGTTTGCAAAGGAAGATCTTGTGAGGCAGCTGGCGGAAACATTGAAGTTGGGTGCGGCAGATGTGGCGCAGCTCGTGCAGAATGCCCCAGCGTTGACGCCACGACCACCGTCACGCCAACGGACGCCGTTGCGCAGTCCGAGAAGTCCTCTCTCACCGCAAACATCGGTCACGGATGCGTCGCCACTGTCCCCAGTGGCCGAGGGTTATGCACAGGCGGCAGCGTCCACAGACTTTTTGGGGGATAGCGAGATAGATGCGTAAAGCTCGATGTTGTGATCCCCTCCAACAGCCATGAATATTTTGCCTGTAAGTACGTAAATGGAGATCATCAGTCTCTATGACTTCAGCGGAGAGGCACTCAAGCCATGGGCACATGCAGGGTACGCCTGCTATGCTTACGACATCGAGCATCCGCCATCTGGCAGAATGAGCGAGGGCATTCGATACGAACACGCCGATTTACACGACGAAGCGACTGTGCAGAAAATCATCGCTCGCCACAAGGGTAGGGTAAAGTTATTATCGGCGTTTCCTGTTTGTACGGACCTTGCCGCGAGCGGAGCGGTGTGGTGGGCACGCAAGCGTGAGTGCGACCCTCAGTTTCAATATATGGCGGCGGAACACGCCATGAAGTGTGTAGAGATCGCGGAAGCGATCGGGTGCGATTCGTGGTATGTAGAAAATCCGGTAGGCGCTCTAAGCCGGTTATGGCGCAAGCCCGACTACACATTCGATCCCTGCGACTACGGTGCTTACCTAAGCAAGACCGACACGCATCCCCAGTTTCCCAAGCACATACCGCCCCGAGACGCATACCGCAAGCGGACGTGCATCTGGCACGGCAGCGCGTTACGAGTCCCACAGAGACGAGGCGTCGCCCCCGTCCACGTCATCTACAAGCGCACCGCGACCGGAGGGCAGAGCAAGTATGCGCCGCAAGCGGGCATGCTTGGCGGGACTTCACATCGGACCAAGCGCATCCGCTCCGCAACTCCGAGAGGGTGGGCACAGGCAGTGTGCGAGGCCAACTCGCTCACTTGATGCGGCGCATCTTGCCCTTGCCGCGCGCAACGTCGGACGGCTCCACGTCGTCCTCCTCCTCCTCGATCTTGCGGAGCTTCTTCATCGCGGCCGCCTTGGCCTTCTCCGCCTTCTCCTCTGCCTCGTGCGTGCTCACACGCGTGTACGCCTCGGCGATGAGGCGCTTGTCCTCCTTGGCCTTCGCGAGCTCGGCGGGAGCGTGGTGGTGGTGGAGGATCGCGGTCTCGACGAGCTTGATGGCGACCACCTTGGCGTTCGGGTCGAGCTTCTCGAGGGTCTTGAGGAAGGTGTGCGCGAGGTTGATCGCCTTGGTGTTGTCCTCCTGCGCACACAGGACACGCAAGCAGTGAGCGCAAAGCAGATGAGCAGGGCAGAGTGGGGATGCGCCGCACCGTATTGGGGAGGTTGCCGGCCTGCATCTCGTCCTGCTGCTCGACGATCGCGGTCCACGGCTCGCTGTCCGCAATCTTCTTCGCCGCCGTCTTGACTGCGAGCTTGGAATTCTTCAGCAGCCCGGCAAGAGTGGACGTGCTCATGTCGAGGTAGTTGGTGCTCTCGCCGCGCGAGTTGATGAAGGAGAAGTCGTGCGTGTCATCGTCGGCGTCGCCGTCCTCGTCCACATCGTCGTCCTCGTCGTCCTCCTCCTGCACAGGCTTGGGCACTGCAAGCAGCTTCTGCCCGGTGATGTGAGGAGATGCAGGAGAGAGGTTGACACCACGCATCGGGCTGATGCCCATGTTCTTGGGAGAGGCCGCCGCTCCAGCAAGGCCGGTCGCTGGCGTGATGGCGGACGCGCCCATCGGCGTCTGCTCGCCGTTTCCAATGGGCACCACAGCAGTGGATGCAGACCCGGCATTGTCCTGCCGGGATTTTGCAGCCTTGGGCTTCCGGGCCTTGGAGGCGCTCGACGGAGCGGAATCCGTGGGCTCAGCAGCGTTCGGAAGGTCCTTTGCGGTCGCGTTGGTCGCGTGCTTGTCCACCGTGTGCTCGTTGGCCGCATCCATGCGCTCGGCGTCTGTGGCGAGGGTGCTCATCAGCGAAGTGCTTGCAAGGAAG
>JACLAC010005427.1_pt1 | contig 19646 bp, 11 predicted proteins | sample 8027881 | NCBI WGS metagenome assembly JACLAC01 (sample SAMN15725517, study PRJNA655200) | protist metagenome | isolation source: fluorescence activated cell sorting (FACS) single amplified genomes of... | place: Spain: Blaines Bay Microbial Observatory, Mediterranean Sea | collected 2016-01-19 | reverse complement strand
ATTTAATTAATAAATTCAAAACCATTTTGTTAGATCCTCCGAAATTATTGTTAATACCGATAACAACCCCAATTCAAATTATATTCCTTGAATGGGACGGGAGGATTATCATATCAAAGTGTTACATAATTTTTCCTTGATTATGAAAAAATGATTATAATTTTGTAGCAGACTTTTGATCCATTTTCAGATGCTATGAACCTATAAATGTAATGTTGTACAGGTATTTTAAATAAAAAGATAAGATTCAACCCTAAAGGATTATAAACCTGAAATGTACTTTGTTTTTTAATCTTATCGGCTTTACTAATTATGAAGTTTGTAACAAAAGTTATACAATCCAATGAACGAATTTACCAGCAGAAAAGACTCTTTTATAATAAAGTCTATTGTTAAGTTATTCTGAATGCTAACCTCTCTCTTCCTCTTGAACATTCATACTTAACTTTTAGCTCAGAGAATTTGAGTCAAGTAATAATCAACCTTTTGCCGTTAACTACCAAAATTTCGATCACATAAATTACGATATTAAGGTTCCGGTTAGCTTGTCAACCCTACGTGACAATTTTTTATACCATTTAGATCAATTGTTTTGCTGTTAAGAGAGTCTTTTGATTTACATGCCAAGAAATGAAAAATAATGAATGTAAGAAAAGGTAAAATACGTAATTTTTACCTTCAGAACTAACAATTTCAACTCAACCGGTTAAAACTACAAGTATGAACGTAAGAGTATTCGGTACCAGAGTAAAATTATAGATACTTACAACTTTTCTTGTTATTTCAACTGTATTTGTGGTGATAACAGGCTGTAGTAGAGGACTTCAAGCTACTCATTTAACAAAGTTCCAATTGGATGATCACCGAATTCAGAACGCGCAAATCCAGCTTAGCTTAACTCTCATCTTTTGTCTGTAATTGACGGGATGTGATTAAAGAAGAAAGCTTGAACTTAAAAATGGAATTAGCATGTAGTGATTAAGAACCAATGAGAAAATATTATCGCTATTTTGGATTCTGTTCTAAACTAATTCGGTCAGTTGCTCATGCCACGGACCAGTGATGGCAATTGTCATTCCTGGTGTTTGAATATTAACAATAGTGTCTTACCATCCGGAGAGAAGGTGGATGCAACGAACGGATTGACTTTATTAGTTTATTGTTTCATTGCTCATCAACAACCGACTCAGGTTGGTCCTGAAAATGGCAGTTTGCTGCTCGTTGGTGGTGGGACTCCAGAAATTGGCCGACAGTTCATGGCTTTGGCTGGAGGTATTGAAGTGCCGATTGTAGTCATTCCAACCGCCGGTGAAGCTACCGAATATAGTCAACAAACACCAATGTCACAACTCTTACGTCAACTGGGTGCCAAACAGGTTGAAGTCTTGCATACTAATGATCGAGAATTGGCCAATAGCCCAGATTTTATCCAGCCTTTAGTTACAGCTAAGGGTGTCTTCTTTGAAGGTGGAAGGCAGTGGCGGGTGGTTGATGCTTACCAAGGTACCAGAACTGAACAAATGTTTTGGCAAGTCTTAGAAGGTGGCGGCGTGATCGGAGGTTCCTCAGCGGGTACCACCATTCAAGGCTCATTTTTAGCTCGAGGAGACACTCGTCATAACCAAATTATGGTCGGAGACCACCAACAAGGGTTCGGTGTTCTAAAAAATGTGACAGTTGATCAGCATACTTTAGCCCGAAACCGGCACTACGATATGTTTCAGATTCTGCAAGAACGACCTGAATTACTGGGCTTGAGTATTGATGAGATGACGGGGATAGTGGTAATCGGCGATCAGTTCCAAATAGTGGGCGAGAGCTACGTACTAGTCTACGATGGAGGTTTCTGGTCTCGGGAAGGATGGTCAATGAAAAGATTACCATGCAGCCACAGTCGATTTTATTTTTTAAGGGCAGGAGATCGGTACGATATGGCCGAAAGTCAAGTGGTAGATAGATGATTTAGCCGTAAATCGATGGCCAGCTATTTCTCTGCTAAAATCAGTCCTGGTCAGGTCGAGATCTTACTCGCTCTGGGTCTGGGAATTCTGCAAGAATAAGATATTTACAGGCACAAAAAAAGCCGATACAGGGTTCGGCTGTGGCTTTATTTTTAGTAAAGCTGACAACCGTTCTCTCACAGTCCTTCCAATCTATCAAGGTACAAACCTACCCTCTCACAGTCTACCCCACCTCTTTGTAAAATTTATTTGAGCAAAAAAATATTTATTGTAAGATTGAACCACCCTTTCTCCTTGAGGACAACTCCTAGTGAGGGTACAGTACCTAGTTTGACAATTTCTAGGCACTTTTTACTGTCAGGATTTTTAAACGAATCAACTCCAGCTGATTAGCCAATTGTGAAGGTAATTGAAACAATAAACCCCGCTATTTTCTGATTGACGGTTTTGTTCGGGTATCTATCAGATATATCAAAGATCAGAAAAATTACAATAAACTTGCCTTTGTAATGTAGAAAATCTTTTAGAAGGCAACATTAAATCCCTTAATCCACAAAGCAATAGTTTTCAGATTTTTGAGTTAACAGCTATGGTGTCAGGTAATAATTAAGGGCAGAAGATGACCATCAACAATGATAATGAACTGATTGAAACTATGGGTTTACTGATGTTAATTAATAATCAGGCTCGTCAGGGTGGAATCTTGACTATCGTACCCATTGTTGACCAAGTAAAAGAGTCGTTTCTACAAAAGTCGCTGCAAATGGCTATTGATAGCTATGATCCTGAATCCATCAAAGAAACATTAAATACAGAAATCGACTCTACTAATGCCTATAAGTGCTTAGCGGTAGAAGGCATTTGTATGTTGGCTAGTAATGAAACTACAGAAGTGATGGAAGAAAGATTCAAGACCTATCTATCAGCTGAAGATTAGGCCAAGTTGAATGTCAGAGCCAAAGATTTGTTAGAAGATTGGAAGGAGAGATGCCAAAGGGGAGAGGTAGTTTTCTGATGCCCACCGCGCAAACAATTACGGTATTTTCATAATGAATCAGAGCGGTACTGAGCTACAGCAATTGGCTCATACAGTTAGCGGTGCCTATCAACCATCCCTCTCACCTGATGGCCTACAAATTGTCTATGTTTCCAATCGTAACAATGATTATGAACTGTTTATTATGGACAGTGATGGTCAGAACCAGCGGCCTCCAACCAATAGTGTTGGAGTAAATCTAGAACCTAAATTTTCTCCAGACGGTCAAAAAATATATTTTACTTCCGATAGAGATGGTTACATTAGGGTTTTTTGTCTTAATCTTGGTCAGCTGGTTGATCGATTAACTGTGAAAAGACGTTTGAACCATTCTGAATATAGACTCAAACGTTCTTCGAGTAGATAACTTTCTAAGCCAAATAGATTGAAAACGCTAAATTTTATTCGCAAAATTGTAACAAGGGTTGGTTATTATTCTGCTCGCTTCAGAGCATCTAACTTGACTGTTTAAATACTAACCGTTCAACCACACCAACATCAATTGGAGAGATTAAAATTTAGAAATGTGCGCTAAAATATTGAATCAACTGATAAATTTGGCAAGTTTACTAGCTTTATTGCTAACAAGTAGCCCTCTAGTCATGTCAGATGGACACCAAAAGGTCGAAGAAAAGAAATCTAAAGAAGATAAAAATAATAAAGAAAATCCAGTTATCTTAGACGAAATCGAAGTTATAGCTGACCGAGCCATGGATCGTAAGACCCCAATCACTTTTTCCGATGTATCAAAAGAAGAACTAAATACTAAACTGGGTTCAAGAGATATTCCTTTGTTACTCAATACTACTCCGGGTATTTATGCTACTGGTCAGGGTGGAGGTGCCGGCGATTCTAGAATCAACATTCGTGGCTTCGATCAAAGAAATACGGCCGTTATGATTAATGGTGTCCCAGTCAATGATATGGAAAACGGATGGGTCTATTGGTCAAACTGGGATGGACTAGGTGATGTGACCTCATCGATTCAAGTGCAAAGAGGGCTAGGAGCATCTAAACTAGCCATATCTTCTGTCGGTGGGACTTTAAATGTCATTACAGATGCTGCTGCACAAAAGACTGGATTAAAGTTAAAGACCGAATATGGTAGTGGTAACTTTCTGAAAGGTACAGTTATTGCCAACACTGGATTAATTAACAACCAATTTGCTGCGAGCTTGGCCTTAGTTCGGAAAGTTGGTGATGGTTTAGTAGAAAAGACTTGGACTAATGCCTATGCCTATTATGGAGCATTTAGTTATCAAGTAAATGATGATCATAAATTTGAATTATTTGCTATTGGTGCCCCCCAAATGCATGGCCAACGATCTTACAAAGAGGGGATCTGGCAGTTTGATTACGAAACTGCCCAAGATGAAGGTATCAAGTCAAAGCCTGATCAAGTTTTTGGCTACAAAGGCCGAAGCCAAGATAATGATGTTGATGATGCTGAAGAAAACATCCTATACAGTTCAAATTGGGGCCCTGTTTCAGAATCTGTCTTGCCTAACGGCGAAATTGAAGAATACTACGCTCTATGGACTCCTGACGGTTCTACCAAAACACGTTCTGTGAGTGATTTCGCTGACGACGATGCATATATCATGGAACGTCAAAACTTCTATCACAAACCGCAGATTAACCTTAATTGGACAGGTAGAATTAATGACAGTCTGACTTTAACCAACGTCCTTTATTATTCCCAAGGTATTGGCGGTGGAAGTGGTCCTTACGGAGATGGTCTCTACAAATATGGTACGGACGACTTCGGTAATATTAATTTTGATGCCGTTTACACCAAGAATAGCAATAACATAGTTAAAGGCGGCCCAAGTGGATTGGCTGAATCTTTTACAATTATTCGAAATTCAGTCAACCAACATACGTGGATCGGGGATATACTAACTGCGACTTATAAATTTTCAGATAAATTGACTGGGACTGGTGGTATCGATTGGCGTACATACACTGGTGAGCACTGGCGAGAAGTCAGAAATCTGTTAGGTGGAGACTACTTTGTCAATACTAGTGATAAAAATCAAACCAGTAAATATAAGCAACTGGGTGATAAAGTGGCTTATCACAACGATGGAAAAGTCAACTGGCTAGGTCTATTTGGCCAAGCAAATCTAGCTCTAGATGATCTCTCGATCTTTGGCTCTGGTTCTATCTCCTTAACTAACTATGAACGGATTGACTACTTCTTAAAACGCAGCAATCCAGATGAACCCATGACGGCAACTGCAGACGCTATTCCTGGCTTTACTGCTAAAGGTGGTGCCAACTATAACCTGTCAGAAAATCTGAACGTGTATGGGGAAATACGCTTTGTACCAATTGTCACCAACCTTATCGGCATCTTCAAAAGCTGCTTGGCCCGCTATGGACACACCACCAGATGAGCTGACGATGCTGACCGATACATTTCCATCTTTATCTTTGATTGGTGTAGGGAAGTTGGTTGGAACCTGAAAAACCAAACGCCCTTTATCCATCCGACCAGCAGCCGTATACACTACGTCATAGTTGTTGCCGGTACTACCAGCTGTAACTGTGTACTTATCGCTATCATCCGCTAGAGGCGTTGACAAGACACCTGAACCATCTTTGGCTTGAGTAACTTTAATCTTGTAAGGGCTTCCAGTGCCACGAGGAGTTTTAATTTCGGTCAAAGCTTCATAGTCAACCGAGGCCATGGAAAAAGTGAAAGTAGTTTCGTCAATCTTCTCGATCGGGGCAGTAACTACATACTTCACATCGAAAGTCTGTCCCGCCTTCATAAAAGTTAACGGAACTGTAATCTGATGGCCGACTCCGGAAATTGCACCCAGCTCAGCCCCACCCGACTTGTTAACCACAGAGACGTTTCCAGTAAAGTTATCATCAGCATCCTTGCTATCTGAATCAGCTGTCTGCCAGTTAGGATCCAAATTAATCAGCAATGAACCATTCTTGATCTTACCTGCCGCTTCGTAGTTAAAGTAAAGGGTAATTGCATCACCAGCATTCACCACGGTTGCAGCAACGTCATCGCCACGATTTTTCAGGGTGGCCGGCTTGGCACCATCATCCGCAATGGCGCCTTCGTCATCAACTGTACCTGCAGTATCCTTGGTTACAGTCAGTGTTCCACTTCCACTAGCAGCTAAAACTTCAAACGTTGGTTCCTTATTCTCTGAAACTTTTTCATTGGCAGCGCCAGTAACCTTACCAGATGAATTGATGCTAACAGGGAAGGATCTGAAACCGGTAGTTTTTGCGTCTACGGTCACACCAGACGGACCAGAAGTATAACCATAATTAACAGTTACCGTCTCATCCTTACGCAGTTTGGAGATCTCAATCCCCAAACCATTACCGGAGAACCCGGAATCTGCTTTTGCTCCAAAAACGGCTGCGACAGTACCTGTACTAGAGACGATCGTATAACCTGGCTCGCCAGCTTTGTTATCGAAAGCTGAGAAGTGTGTACTAGGTAACCCGATCTCCATCCGCCCACCGTCTAGAGTTCCAGCAGCAGTGAAAGTAATAACGAAAGAATTACCTTGACTAATAGCTGTCACCTGACCTGGCGAAGAATCATTAACTGTTAAGGCAAATGAGCCTGCGGCATCTCCATTGCCAACCCCTGTTGTAGCAACTGTAACGTTGGTCATGTCAGCAATACGGGTCAGCTCTTCCATGAATTTGGGGCCTTTAACCTTAACCGCAAACTCATTGTTACCAACAGTCATCGGAGCGGTAGCTTCAGAATACTTGAAAATAAAATCATTATTAAAAGTGTCGCCTGACACTGGAATAGTTACAGCCTGACCACTAAAGACCAATGTGCCAGTATTAGCTTTGGTGTCATCAGTACCATTGGCATTCGCATCAGCTATATCTTCAACCTTGAAGTTGTCAGCCGTTGGAGCCGTCCACCCATCTGGAATAATCACTTGTAATTGTCCACCATTCAAAGTGGAAACCACTTTTCTATAGGTCAATGTCAAATTAACACCAGAAGCACCAGCAGCAACTTTCCTGTCAGGAGCTACGTCGTTAGCTGCATCATCAACTATGGTTGCGGTCCCTGAACCAGCTGCCAAGATGTAGAGGTCTGGCCGGTCGCTGGAATCCATTGCAACCACGACGCCACCTTTTTTAATCGCGATTCGAAACTCAGGGCGCGGATCCGAGTTGTCAATCCCGATATTGGCGGGCCCATAAGTGAACTTGACTGATGTCGTATTAGCATCTACGAGGAAGGAAACACATTGCTCCGCAGCTGTGCCAGGGTTTCCGTCAAAATCATAGACGTCATTCACCAAAGTGTTACCACCCACCACAGCTGAAATGCCTGCGACAATCTGGGTATAACTGTCTGCCGGAGTCCGGACAGGCTGGGCAACGTAGATTTGCTGTCCAGCTTCAACATCGTCTATTTGAATGACGACATACTGGCCAGTCGAGCCCGCTGTGTAATCGTTACTAGCGATCCTGGCAATTGGGGCAGCTGAAGCTAGCCCAGTCACCGAAATGGCCAATAGTAGGCAAAGGGTTCTAAATAGGTTGAACTTTGAAAACAATGAAGCCGCGCTTCTCATGGGTCGGAATCCTCCATTTAAAGGTGTCGATTGCTTTTGATGCGATAAACTTGAGTCTAACTTAAATTCTGACAATTCTGATTCTTGAATAGAAATGTTACTTGCAGAGTCGTTTCTACTTATAGGGTCACAGTCGAGAGAAGTACTATTCATTTATATAAGTCCTTTGCTTTTTTAACATTTACTGATTAATCCAATTTTCTGACATTTCCAGTCAAGAGCCAAAAACAAATACTGGCACGGCCGAGCGTAATTTGGTCAGACCATGCCCAAACTAAAGACATCGTATAATACAACAAGCTAGAGGTGTTGTCAACCCTCCAACTTAACTTTTTTTACAACTTTTATTCACTGCCTACGAACTGAAAACCGGCCTGATTAACTGTATCCTTCATCTGTGAAACCTCTACCTGTTTGGCGGCAAATTTCACTACAGCTTGGTCTTGGCTCAGGTCAACTTTCACGCTTCTAACCCCAGCCAAAGACTTCAGTGCCTCTGTAACAGTTTGTACACAATGCTGACAAGACATTCCTTCAATTTGAAGGGTGACTTTCTGACTACCAAACATTGTCCCTCACTTTACCTTCTAGTTATATCCATTGGGAGAAATTAAATCAATTCACCTCTAGAACCAATCCATCATAGGCCAATTCAATCCCGTCCGGCAACCTGGCATTGGTCTCATGATGCTCAACCAAATGCATCATATGTGTGAAATAAGTTTGCTTGGCTTGTAGCCGTTGCGAAATATCGATCGCTTCTGGGATAGTTAGATGAGCCGGATGCTTCGGTTCCCATCGCAGAGCATCCAAAACCAAGGTCTCGACACCGACCAGCAAATCCATCGACTTATCGGGAATGTGCCCACAATCCGTTACGTAAGCGAAATCACCCAATCGAAAACCGAGTACTTCTGTTTTTCCGTGCATAACCTGGATTGGTACGATCGTCTGACCAAATAACGAGAAGGGCCCTTCGACGGATTCAAGTTTTATGTTGGGTAATAACCCTTTGTAATGACCAGGGCTAAAAATATAATCAAACGCGTGCCGTAGGCGAGCAAGTGTAGGCGAGTTTCCGTAACACAGGATCGGATCTTCCTGTGTTTTGGAAAAGATCCGTAAGTCATCAATTCCATGCATGTGGTCAGCATGCGAGTGAGTAAACAAAACTGCATCCACACGACGTATTCCATTGGCAATCGCTTGCAAACGAAACTCAGGTGTGGTGTCGACTAAGATGTTATAGTGGTTAACTGTAATCAGTATGGATGGGCGCATCCGTTTATTTTTCGGATCTTTCGAAAGACAAACCCTACAATCGCAGCCAATCATGGGAACCCCTGTCGAAGTCCCAGTGCCCAAAAACGTAATTTTCATGAGCAATGACTAACCCTTTTGGCTTGAGCTGCTTCGGCTACGAAAAACCCGTTGACAGTCGGGACAAGAGGAAACTGACCCACGAACGACCAAACCACAATCAGGACAAATTCGTTTGGCTTGATATCTGGCCACCAGAATGACAGCAAAAAAAAGCAGAAAGATGACAAAGATTTCGCCTAATCCAAGCATTCAAACAACCTTCTATCTAGTCAGCCACAGGCTCATCCAGTGGCATTGCTGGTCGTAGTTGGCGTAGAGTTTTCAGGTTCCAATCGTGCATTTTGTTCATCTCCGGAGTTTCAATTATCATCGGCCGCCCTTGAAATCTTGGATCGTTGACCAGCAGTTCAAAGGGTGTTGACCCGATATTACCCTGACCAATGTGATCATGCCGGTCAACACGGCTACCAAATCCGGATTTGGCATCGTTCAAATGGAAGGCTTTGATTTGGCCAAGCCCAACGATTTGGTCGAACTGATTAAACGTCCGATAATAATCCTCTTCGGTTCGAAGATCATAACCTGCAGCAAAAACGTGACAGGTATCAAAACATACGCCCAGACGATCAGGTTGATTCGACTGGCTGATGATTTGTTGCAAGTGCTCAAATCGATAACCCAGATTACGGCCTTGGCCGGCAGTAGTCTCCAGTAAGATAGTTACTGACTGGCTCTGGTCTAGTATTTGGTTCAAACTTCGGCTCAAAACTCTTAGTCCTTCTGGTTCACCTGCACCCAAATGGGAACCTAAGTGAGTAACAAAGTACTCCAACCCTAACTGCTCGACTAAGTCTAGTTGCCAGGCAAAGGCTTGGGTCGATTTGTCTAGTGTTTCAGCTTTCGGTGAAGCTAGGTTGGTCAAATGAATGTCGTGAACAATTACTTGTTGGATATTACTTTGCTTGTGAGTTTTGCGAAATGACTCAACCTGCTTTGAACTAAGTGCGGAACCTGACCATCGGTTTGGGTTTGTAACGAAAATCTGGATTGCATCGCATCCAAGTTTGTGCCCATGAGAAAACGCCTTATGCAAACCACCAGCAACTGAAACATGTGCACCCAACAAACTTTTATTCCTCTACCGACTTCAGGTGCAGCAAGGATATCATACCGATCAAAAAGGTGTCAATTACAGTATACCTGACAAAGTGCTTGTTGCACTGTACCACTGGATTAATGTATCATAACCACACTTTTTGGCCGGTTTTGTTCAATCACATACGACTTGAAATTGAGGTGCAAAAATGGGAGCTTTGAGGTTTAAGTTTTTCGATGTTTTTCGGTCGGCGCGATATGCTTTTAGCCTTAAGAAAATATCCAACCATTTTATTGGTCTATTGGTTGCTTATTTGGCACACGAAATCCTGGTTTATCTTAGCTTGTTAGTAGTCGATGTGGGTCTGGTCAGTGGCTTTTGGTCTAGTTATGGATTAAGGCCTGTATTTCCATCAGAAATGGGAAACTTGCCGGGCATAACTCAGTTCGCGATTGGCCTGAGTGTGCTAGTGCTGTTCATCTCTTTCTTTGTGACTAGTACAATGGTATCCAAAATCACTTTGGAGCAGCTGAAGAATAACCCGTTTTATAGTATCGATGAGGCTAAGTCCTTTGTTGAAAAACGCTGGCTGTCTGTCTTCGGTACCATGATTGGCATTTTGGTAATTTTCCTAGTGATGCTGGCTCCTCCAGTACTCATTGGTTTACTAGGCCGAGTCCCCTTTATCGGCCAATATACAACCATGTTTTCCTCATTCTTATTACCAATTGCCTTTGTCGTCGGGCTGCTAGCCATTTATCAAATTTTAGCTTTATTTGCTAGCCTGTTGTTTGCTCCTTCTGTGGTAGCCGTTGCCGATTCCGATAGTTTTGAAACGATCTATCAACTGTATTCGATGATTTGGAATCGTCCATGGCATCTGGTCTTGTATAGCGATTTATTGTTGTTGGTTAAAGTCATTAGTGTTCCAATATGGGCAGGGTTTTGTCTAGTTGGGTCTACCATCATTTTGCTACCTATCCGCCTTTTACTTCCTGTAGATATGGCCCAGGTTATGGGACAAGCGGATGTAATAAGTGGGGGGTTAGTTTCTATCATTGCCAATCTTGGTCTAAATGCCAATTGGGAGTATATCTTCGAGACCAGTGATATCGAATCGTTTCCGTTGCAAGTTGCCGGCACCTTGATGGGTTTAACTGCCATGTTCATTTTGGGGTTGGTTATCTCTTACCTATTCTCGATAGCTTCAGTAGGAAACACTATCATTTATACAATCTTACGATACCAAATCCATGATGAGAATATGCTAGAAACAGAAGAGCAGCAACCAGTAGAGACACAAGATCATGATTTATCAGACGAAGCAATGACTGCTAGTGATCGACTCCAGGAACAGGAAGGGACCAGCGATAGGGGAGTTGAGGATCACAACCAACCAGTTACTAGATCAATACAAACCAAAAGTGAAGAAGAGTAAACCGAGAAATGTTACAGAATTTTCTGACCAAAGTATTTGGTAAAAAAGAAGATCGGGATGCCAAACAATTTGTACCGCAGGTGGACGAAATCAACCGATTGGAAACAAAGATCAAACAATTGACAGATGAACAGTTAAAAGCCAAAACACCCGAATTTCGCCAGCAACTGGCAAACGGAGCCACACTGGACGATATACTGCCAGAAGCCTTCGCTGTAGTCAGAGAAACCGCCCAGCGAACTTTGGGGCAAAGGCACTACGATGTACAATTGATTGGTGGGGTAGCTCTGCACCGTGGAACGATTGCTGAAATGAAAACAGGTGAAGGGAAAACACTTACCTCCACCCTTCCTATCTATCTTAATGCTTTATCTGGAGACGGGGTACATGTTGCGACTGTCAATGACTACTTGGCACGAAGAGATGCTGAATGGATGGGACAAATTTATCGTTTCCATAGTTTAACTGTTGGGCTTACTTTACACGATTTGCCAAGATCAAGCAAAAAACCAGGATACCAATCAGATATAACCTATGGCGTACACAGTGAATTTGGTTTCGATTACTTATGGGATAATAAAGCCCAACATGAAGAAGAAAAGGTGCAAAGATCGCATAACTTTGCCATCTTGGACGAAGTTGATAGTATCCTAGTTGATGAAGCCCGAACACCGTTAATTATCGCTGAGCCTTCAGGAGAACCAGTCCAACTCTACAGAAAAGTAAGACAGGTCATTCAACGGCTTAAGCGAGGCTTGGATTACGAAGTCGATGAGAAGGGTACACAAAGAGGCCACGTGGCTCTAACCGATCCAGGGATTGATGCAGTACAACAACAGTTCGGTCTGGAAAATATGTATAATCCGGATAACATGGACTTGGTACATCACGTCAATCAAGCTTTGGTTGCTGAAGCCCTCTACAAGAGGGACGTAGATTACGTAATTAAGGATAGTGAAGTTGTTATCATTGATTCTTTCACTGGACGACTAAAGCCGGGGCAACGCTATAGTGAAGGCTTGCATCAGGCTCTTGAAGCTAAAGAAAGAGTCAAAATTGTTGAAGAGACTCAGACCGGTGCCACTATTTCTTATCAGTATTATTTCCGGAAATATAAGAAGCTGGCTGGAATGACCGGTACGGCGGCCACTGAAGCCAATGAATTTGCCCAAATATATAATCTGGATGTGATTGTAGTCCCAACCAATAAACCCATAATTCGCCAGGATCTAGCTGACCAGATTTATCTCTCTGAAGATCATAAATACCAAGCAGTTATTAGTGATATTATCGCTAAGAGAGATAAAGGGCGTCCGGTATTGGTGGGTACTGTCACAGTAGAAAACTCAGAAAAACTGAGTGCTATGCTGAAAAGCCGAAAGGTAAAAATACCTCACCAAGTTCTTAATGCCAAGGAACACGCTCGTGAAGCCGAAATCATTGCACAAGCCGGCATTCCAGGAGGAGTTACTATTGCTACCAATATGGCTGGCCGTGGGGTCGATATTTTGCTTGGAGGTAATCCCGATCTGTTTCGCCAAGACATTCTTCGCCGAAACAATAAAACTGACGTTTCAGATGATTCGGATGAGTGGAAATTAGCAGATCAAGAGGCGATCCAGCAATGTGAGGCTAACAAACAAAAAGTTTTGGCTTCCGGCGGTCTGCATATCATCGGTACTGAAAGGCACGAGTCTAGACGAATCGATAACCAATTACGAGGCCGCTCAGGCCGACAAGGCGATCCTGGTTCATCCCGATTTTACCTGTCCCTTGAAGATGATCTTATGCGCAAGTTTGGACACGATCGGATGCAGGGAATGATGGAAAAACTCAACCAAGACGAAATAGTGCCAATCGAGCATCCGTGGATTACCAAAGCTATTGGTAAGGCGCAGAAGCGAGTTGAAGACCGGAATTTCGAATTCCGGAAAAATGTGCTAAAATTCGACGATGTTATGGATACTCAACGTGAGACTATCTACGGCTTGAGAAATCAAATTCTGTCTGGTGAAAACCTGAAAGAGCAGATTTGGATTTGGCTAGATAATTTATTGTCCGCTCAGATTGATGATTATCTAATACCCTCAAAGAGTCCAGAAGCCAAAGAGCCAAGCCCGGATGGCTTCATGAATTGGTTGCAGCGGACTTTTGCCTTGTCAGAACAGCATCTAGCACAAATTGATGTAGAACAGACTGACGAGCTTCAGCCAAAGATTGTTTCTATCTTAGACGATGTCTATCAAGCCAAAGAATCGGAGATGACAACTGAGGTTACTCGAGAATTAGAACGACTGATTACCTTGGATCGAATCGACAGTTATTGGAAGGATCACCTCTATAACATAGATTACCTAAAGGAAGGTATATATCTCCGAGGCTATGGCGGGAAGGACCCAATAGTCGTTTTCAAGAATGAAGCTTTTGATGTCTTCGATATCATGCAAGAGCGGATTAAAGACGATGTTTGTGAATATGTATTCAAAGCTCGTATTAGCGAGCAGCCAAGACCACAGCAAAAGCCAAAGCGATCAGGTGTAGCTGGTGTTGGTCGCTTGCCACAAGTCGGTACTGGCTCGGAACAACAGCGGCTCCCCAAAGTGGGGCGCAATGATCCTTGTCCATGTGGCAGCGGGAAAAAATATAAAAGGTGTTGCGGCTAGTCTGTATGCCAATCAAAGACGAATTATTGAAAATTTTGTGTTGTCCAGTATCAAAAGAAACGGTTCGGACGATGACTAAAAAAGAATTGGAACAGGTTAACTCTCACATTACTGCTTCCTCTTGTATGTTAATTGAATTTAGGAGTGTTGGTGGAGAGATAATTGACCAAAAATTGGAAGAAGGGTTGATTACAATTGACGAAAAAATAATTTATCAGGTCCGAAATAATATTCCCCATACACGTTCAGATTTTCTGACAGGTTATAGTTGGCACCACCTTTAGCAGTAAAGCCAGGAATAGCGTCTGCAGTTGCCGTCATGGGTTCATCTGGATTGCTGCGTTTTAAGAAGTAGTCAATCCGTTCATAGTTAGTTAAGGAGATAGAACCAGAGCCAAAGATCGAGAGATCATCTAGAGCTAGATTTGCTTGGCCAAATAGACCTAGCCAGTTGACTTTTCCATCGTTGTGATAAGCCACTTTATCACCCAGTTGCTTATATTTACTGGTTTGATTTTTATCACTAGTATTGACAAAGTAGTCTCCACCTAACAGATTTCTGACTTCTCGCCAGTGCTCACCAGTGTATGTACGCCAATCGATACCACCAGTCCCAGTCAATTTATCTGAAAATTTATAAGTCGCAGTTAGTATATCCCCGATCCACGTATGTTGGTTGACTGAATTTCGAATAATTGTAAAAGATTCAGCCAATCCACTTGGGCCGCCTTTAACTATGTTATTGCTATTCTTGGTGTAAACGGCATCAAAATTAATATTACCGAAGTCGTCCGTACCATATTTGTAGAGACCATCTCCGTAAGGACCACTTCCACCGCCAATACCTTGGGAATAATAAAGGACGTTGGTTAAAGTCAGACTGTCATTAATTCTACCTGTCCAATTAAGGTTAATCTGCGGTTTGTGATAGAAGTTTTGACGTTCCATGATATATGCATCGTCGTCAGCGAAATCACTCACAGAACGTGTTTTGGTAGAACCGTCAGGAGTCCATAGAGCGTAGTATTCTTCAATTTCGCCGTTAGGCAAGACAGATTCTGAAACAGGGCCCCAATTTGAACTGTATAGGATGTTTTCTTCAGCATCATCAACATCATTATCTTGGCTTCGGCCTTTGTAGCCAAAAACTTGATCAGGCTTTGACTTGATACCTTCATCTTGGGCAGTTTCGTAATCAAACTGCCAGATCCCCTCTTTGTAAGATCGTTGGCCATGCATTTGGGGGGCACCAATAGCAAATAATTCAAATTTATGATCATCATTTACTTGATAACTAAATGCTCCATAATAGGCATAGGCATTAGTCCAAGTCTTTTCTACTAAACCATCACCAACTTTCCGAACTAAGGCCAAGCTCGCAGCAAATTGGTTGTTAATTAATCCAGTGTTGGCAATAACTGTACCTTTCAGAAAGTTACCACTACCATATTCGGTCTTTAACTTTAATCCAGTCTTTTGTGCAGCAGCATCTGTAATGACATTTAAAGTCCCACCGACAGAAGATATGGCTAGTTTAGATGCTCCTAGCCCTCTTTGCACTTGAATCGATGAGGTCACATCACCTAGTCCATCCCAGTTTGACCAATAGACCCATCCGTTTTCCATATCATTGACTGGGACACCATTAATCATAACGGCCGTATTTCTTTGATCGAAGCCACGAATGTTGATTCTAGAATCGCCGGCACCTCCACCCTGACCAGTAGCATAAATACCCGGAGTAGTATTGAGTAACAAAGGAATATCTCTTGAACCCAGTTTAGTATTTAGTTCTTCTTTTGATACATCGGAAAAAGTGATTGGGGTCTTACGATCCATGGCTCGGTCAGCTATAACTTCGATTTCGTCTAAGATAACTGGATTTTCTTTATTATTTTTATCTTCTTTAGATTTCTTTTCTTCGACCTTTTGGTGTCCATCTGACATGACTAGAGGGCTACTTGTTAGCAATAAAGCTAGTAAACTTGCCAAATTTATCAGTTGATTCAATATTTTAGCGCACATTTCTAAATTTTAATCTCTCCAATTGATGTTGGTGTGGTTGAACGGTTAGTATTTAAACAGTCAAGTTAGATGCTCTGAAGCGAGCAGAATAATAACCAACCCTTGTTACAATTTTGCGAATAAAATTTAGCGTTTTCAATCTATTTGGCTTAGAAAGTTATCTACTCGAAGAACGTTTGAGTCTATATTCAGAATGGTTCAAACGTCTTTTCACAGTTAATCGATCAACCAGCTGACCAAGATTAAGACAAAAAACCCTAATGTAACCATCTCTATCGGAAGTAAAATATATTTTTTGACCGTCTGGAGAAAATTTAGGTTCTAGATTTACTCCAACACTATTGGTTGGAGGCCGCTGGTTCTGACCATCACTGTCCATAATAAACAGTTCATAATCATTGTTACGATTGGAAACATAGACAATTTGTAGGCCATCAGGTGAGAGGGATGGTTGATAGGCACCGCTAACTGTATGAGCCAATTGCTGTAGCTCAGTACCGCTCTGATTCATTATGAAAATACCGTAATTGTTTGCGCGGTGGGCATCAGAAAACTACCTCTCCCCTTTGGCATCTCTCCTTCCAATCTTCTAACAAATCTTTGGCTCTGACATTCAACTTGGCCTAATCTTCAGCTGATAGATAGGTCTTGAATCTTTCTTCCATCACTTCTGTAGTTTCATTACTAGCCAACATACAAATGCCTTCTACCGCTAAGCACTTATAGGCATTAGTAGAGTCGATTTCTGTATTTAATGTTTCTTTGATGGATTCAGGATCATAGCTATCAATAGCCATTTGCAGCGACTTTTGTAGAAACGACTCTTTTACTTGGTCAACAATGGGTACGATAGTCAAGATTCCACCCTGACGAGCCTGATTATTAATTAACATCAGTAAACCCATAGTTTCAATCAGTTCATTATCATTGTTGATGGTCATCTTCTGCCCTTAATTATTACCTGACACCATAGCTGTTAACTCAAAAATCTGAAAACTATTGCTTTGTGGATTAAGGGATTTAATGTTGCCTTCTAAAAGATTTTCTACATTACAAAGGCAAGTTTATTGTAATTTTTCTGATCTTTGATATATCTGATAGATACCCGAACAAAACCGTCAATCAGAAAATAGCGGGGTTTATTGTTTCAATTACCTTCACAATTGGCTAATCAGCTGGAGTTGATTCGTTTAAAAATCCTGACAGTAAAAAGTGCCTAGAAATTGTCAAACTAGGTACTGTACCCTCACTAGGAGTTGTCCTCAAGGAGAAAGGGTGGTTCAATCTTACAATAAATATTTTTTTGCTCAAATAAATTTTACAAAGAGGTGGGGTAGACTGTGAGAGGGTAGGTTTGTACCTTGATAGATTGGAAGGACTGTGAGAGAACGGTTGTCAGCTTTACTAAAAATAAAGCCACAGCCGAACCCTGTATCGGCTTTTTTTGTGCCTGTAAATATCTTATTCTTGCAGAATTCCCAGACCCAGAGCGAGTAAGATCTCGACCTGACCAGGACTGATTTTAGCAGAGAAATAGCTGGCCATCGATTTACGGCTAAATCATCTATCTACCACTTGACTTTCGGCCATATCGTACCGATCTCCTGCCCTTAAAAAATAAAATCGACTGTGGCTGCATGGTAATCTTTTCATTGACCATCCTTCCCGAGACCAGAAACCTCCATCGTAGACTAGTACGTAGCTCTCGCCCACTATTTGGAACTGATCGCCGATTACCACTATCCCCGTCATCTCATCAATACTCAAGCCCAGTAATTCAGGTCGTTCTTGCAGAATCTGAAACATATCGTAGTGCCGGTTTCGGGCTAAAGTATGCTGATCAACTGTCACATTTTTTAGAACACCGAACCCTTGTTGGTGGTCTCCGACCATAATTTGGTTATGACGAGTGTCTCCTCGAGCTAAAAATGAGCCTTGAATGGTGGTACCCGCTGAGGAACCTCCGATCACGCCGCCACCTTCTAAGACTTGCCAAAACATTTGTTCAGTTCTGGTACCTTGGTAAGCATCAACCACCCGCCACTGCCTTCCACCTTCAAAGAAGACACCCTTAGCTGTAACTAAAGGCTGGATAAAATCTGGGCTATTGGCCAATTCTCGATCATTAGTATGCAAGACTTCAACCTGTTTGGCACCCAGTTGACGTAAGAGTTGTGACATTGGTGTTTGTTGACTATATTCGGTAGCTTCACCGGCGGTTGGAATGACTACAATCGGCACTTCAATACCTCCAGCCAAAGCCATGAACTGTCGGCCAATTTCTGGAGTCCCACCACCAACGAGCAGCAAACTGCCATTTTCAGGACCAACCTGAGTCGGTTGTTGATGAGCAATGAAACAATAAACTAATAAAGTCAATCCGTTCGTTGCATCCACCTTCTCTCCGGATGGTAAGACACTATTGTTAATATTCAAACACCAGGAATGACAATTGCCATCACTGGTCCGTGGCATGAGCAACTGACCGAATTAGTTTAGAACAGAATCCAAAATAGCGATAATATTTTCTCATTGGTTCTTAATCACTACATGCTAATTCCATTTTTAAGTTCAAGCTTTCTTCTTTAATCACATCCCGTCAATTACAGACAAAAGATGAGAGTTAAGCTAAGCTGGATTTGCGCGTTCTGAATTCGGTGATCATCCAATTGGAACTTTGTTAAATGAGTAGCTTGAAGTCCTCTACTACAGCCTGTTATCACCACAAATACAGTTGAAATAACAAGAAAAGTTGTAAGTATCTATAATTTTACTCTGGTACCGAATACTCTTACGTTCATACTTGTAGTTTTAACCGGTTGAGTTGAAATTGTTAGTTCTGAAGGTAAAAATTACGTATTTTACCTTTTCTTACATTCATTATTTTTCATTTCTTGGCATGTAAATCAAAAGACTCTCTTAACAGCAAAACAATTGATCTAAATGGTATAAAAAATTGTCACGTAGGGTTGACAAGCTAACCGGAACCTTAATATCGTAATTTATGTGATCGAAATTTTGGTAGTTAACGGCAAAAGGTTGATTATTACTTGACTCAAATTCTCTGAGCTAAAAGTTAAGTATGAATGTTCAAGAGGAAGAGAGAGGTTAGCATTCAGAATAACTTAACAATAGACTTTATTATAAAAGAGTCTTTTCTGCTGGTAAATTCGTTCATTGGATTGTATAACTTTTGTTACAAACTTCATAATTAGTAAAGCCGATAAGATTAAAAAACAAAGTACATTTCAGGTTTATAATCCTTTAGGGTTGAATCTTATCTTTTTATTTAAAATACCTGTACAACATTACATTTATAGGTTCATAGCATCTGAAAATGGATCAAAAGTCTGCTACAAAATTATAATCATTTTTTCATAATCAAGGAAAAATTATGTAACACTTTGATATGATAATCCTCCCGTCCCATTCAAGGAATATAATTTGAATTGGGGTTGTTATCGGTATTAACAATAATTTCGGAGGATCTAACAAAATGGTTTTGAATTTATTAATTAAAT
>JACLAC010025795.1_pt1 | contig 19647 bp, 11 predicted proteins | sample 8027881 | NCBI WGS metagenome assembly JACLAC01 (sample SAMN15725517, study PRJNA655200) | protist metagenome | isolation source: fluorescence activated cell sorting (FACS) single amplified genomes of... | place: Spain: Blaines Bay Microbial Observatory, Mediterranean Sea | collected 2016-01-19 | reverse complement strand
ATTTTTTCCAGTCAAAATCTCCTCCCTCTCGCCTCTGCGTTTCATTAGGGTTTTTTAAAAAATTGTAAAAAATATCGACATTCAAATTCCAAAAGTTACATCACTGAATTAAGTAAATTAATTAAAGAAAATATCACTTTTAATATATATAATAATATTATTTAAATGCCGAAAACGACAAATAAGTGGAAACATAAATTTTCTTAATATAATAATATCCGAACATATAATTGTTAATCCCAAATCATTTTATTTTAGAAAGCTGTAGGGTTTTAAAATTGTAAAAAATACCGACATCCAAATTCCAAAAGTTACATCACTGAATTAAGTAAAATTAATTTAAAGAAAATATCGCTTTTAATATATATGATAATACTATTTAAATGCCGAAAACGACAAATAAGTGGAAAAATAAATTTTCTTAATATAATAATATCCGAACATATAAATTGTTATTCCAAATCATTTTTTTTTTTTATAAAAATGGACGGCTTGAAATGAATAAATGAATGATACAGAAAGATTCTTTACAAGTGAAAGTGTATACGAAGAGAATGTAATGTACCACATACTATATTAAACGCATATATATATATATATATATCAACTTCTTAACAATCAAAGAATAGCAATAACAACAACATACGAAAACAAAAACACATACAAAACGACGATGTCAAACCCTTGGAAAAAGAATATATTAGATCGTTCATTGGATGATTTAGCTAACGATAATCAAAAATATAAAAAGAGTGGGCAATATAAAAAAGATTTGAAGAACAAAGCTATTGCAGACAAGAAAAAAGCTGCTGCAGACAAACGTGCAGAAAATGCAAAAGTGAGAGAAGAGCGCATAGCAGCTGCAATTGCAACTGCTGAAACATCTGTGACTGGAAGAATTGATCTTTCACAATTCTTCGATGATGATAAAATCAAAACATTATTAGGTGAGTTTGGTACTGTGGAAACCTGTAAAGTACGATTTGCTGGTAAAAATTTAGTGTTCAATGCAAAATTTGAAGACAAAGAAGGTGCAGCAAAATGCTTAGCATCTGAAAAATTGAAAGTAGATGTTGGTGAATTGGAAGCAACGACTACAGCGCAAGTTGTACGTGGTAGAAATGTTTATTTCCGATGCCCATTTACAGAAGAGGAACAAGGTGATGAGTTAAATGAGAAAGTAAAAGGTTTATTTGAGAGCATGTCTAATGATGAAAATAAACATGTTGTTACTTCTGTTAAAGTGGTGAATAAAAACTTCTCCGTCAATTTTGAATCACGCGATTCTGTTCATGCAGCATTAAAAGGTTACTTCGAGCCATTGATGTTGAATAACAGAAAATTAGGACCAGTCAGAGAAGGATTACCACCAAGAAATGTTCCTGCTATTAAAAAAAGAAAACAACAAAACTCAAATAACAATAACAACAATAACAACAATAGGAATAAAAAACGAACACCAAGAAGTAACAATAAAAGAAGACGTCGTTAAAAATGTGGGTGTAGTGTTGTGTGTCTGTTCTGTTCCTGTACTGAAGTTCCGAAGTTCGTATGTGGCAAGAAAAAAAAAACACACAGAGAGGGTGTTACGATTGTATATTTTTCGTAAAATTAATTTTCTAAAAAAAAAACATTTTTTTGTTTTTTGAAAATACGAAAGAGAAGTATGATATCATATCATAATATTTTTAGTATATCTCATATTTTGATACTGTTATCATATTTTAGTATCATACTTTTAAACGCACACAAAAATTAATTTTCTTCTCTAAAAAAAAGCATTTTTTGTTTTTTGAAAATACGAAAGAGAAGTAATATTTTTAGTATATATCTCATGTATTTTGATTGTTATATCATATATTTTAGTACTTCTAAACACAATGCCATATCATAAATTTTCAATCCCATTTAAATCAACTTGTAAATGGACTTTATCCCAGTCAATATTGGATGTACTAAGTGCTCCATCATCATCATGATTTGTTGATGTGGCAATTGCAACAGGTGAGATATTATCCATCATATGATGGCGACTACTACTAGTAGTAGTATTCTTCCCATTACTACTACTCCTCATATTATTACCTCCTTGTGTTCGTAATAACATATCTTCTTGTTCATTCACAATACGTTGTAATTCTTTTAATTGAGCTTCCATATTATTAATTTGTAATTTATATCTTCCATTTTCTGATAATATTTCTTTTTGTTTTTCTATATACATATCATTCACAATACTTGTTAAATTATTTGCTTTTGATTTTTCATATTCCGTTTCATTTAACATTGCATTATTATTATATGTATTAAATGTAGATGGTTCAATATTTTCAGACAAAACAATTGATCCATACGACATGATTTGAGTTTTACTATTATTACGTCTTCGAATGGTTTGTTGTTTGCTTTTATTAATAGTACTATTTGAGGTTCTTCTTTTCATTGTCATTCCACTTGATGAAGCATTACTTCCATTACGTCGTTGTTTCATAGTACTATCATTGTTATTATATTGTTTATTTTGTAAACGTTCTTTTAATTTCTCATATTCGACTTCTTTTTTACGAATTTTTGCTTGATAAGATGTATCCCTTGTTTGTAAACGTACACAACGCTTTTCCAATTGTATTTTAACATCTTCTAATATTTTCTTTTCTTTTTTAAATTTTTTCGTTTGCTCATCGATTTGAAATAATGCAGTTTTCACATCTTTTTCCAAGCCTTTTACTTGTAATTTTAATTGTTTCTTATCCGATGATAAACGTTTACGATCAGCTTCACATGCTTTTAAACGGTTTGATGTGGATTCAATCAATGCAATATCACGTCGACGTTGTGATGTTAATTTTTGTATTGTTTTTAATATTTTCAAGGAAGCATTATTATTATGTGAATTTTGTTCGGATGATGGTGAAGTACTTGACGTATTATTATTATTCTCAAAGAATAACGATGGTAATGTTTCATAACCAAGACTTGTTAATGCATTATTCACCATTTGCAAATCATCAACCACCATAGGTGATGTTTTAATCACTGGTACAGGTGATATATCTATACTTTTTCCATTAAATTTATGTTCTTCATTTTGAGGTTGTATATCATCATCTTGTTGTTGTTGTTGTTGCTCTATTTTGTATAAATCACCTAACAATGATTGTGTATTTTCATCAAACACGGATGTTAATGAGGTCATGAGACGGAACTGTTTGGGATGTTGTTGTATTATATAATGTATATATGCGATATGTTATAGTTCTTATATCTTTGACATCATATATCAGTGACATCATCTATCTGTACATCTATCTGGACATATATCCGTCCATACACCTCTGTACACAAAACTATATTTTTTCTTTTATTTATTGAATTTTATTAAATTATAGGTGCATAGTTTCAATAGTACACCGACTTAATTTTTTTAATAATTTTCATTTTGTTGATCCAGCTACTAACGACAACTTTCCTCGGGATTCCCTTCGTTCTTCCCTGCTAAGGCCTTGCTACAGCCCATACCTTAAATTATGGGCTTTCTCCCGGAATAAGTATAGATTTAGTATACCTATTTATGTATATTTAATAGGTAGATATTGGATAATCCATAAAATCCAAAAATGGCCTACAGTACTTTGGTGAAAATATCAGGAATATCCGATTTTATAAATTTTCACCTATAAATTTTTTTGGGTTTTTGAATAGCATCAACATAGCACTACAACCGAATGTAATACCAAACTGACTATTTAGAGTGGGATAGGAATAATAATATCCGATAATTAATAATTATTGGCTATTTGATTGACACTATAAAACAGTAGTTGAATGTTTAATTCGATGATTATTTGTAGAGGGTAGAAATTCCTGAAAGTTCATCGATGTAAATATATACATTACACAGCATTAGCCGAGTGATGTACCAAAGAGAAGCTTCTCTTGGATGTACATTTACGTTGGCACCGGATTCGTACACATCTCTCTAATTATTATGATACCGTATAGGATATATAAATGTTCTATTGTATATATGGGCCGTGAACATGTAAGTATACTACACATGAAATACATGGAAACCAAGTTCAAATCAATCGTATTATCTTGTTTATTCTTTATATTTGTTACATTTGTTGGGTTGAATTATAGGAAATTAAACATTATAAAGTGTTAAAACAACTTCACTCAATCGTATTATCTTACATTCTTTATATTTTTTGCATTTTTTTGGTTGATATTATAGGAAATTAAACATTATAAAGTGTTAAAACGTGGCACTTTGAACCCCCTCCAAGGTGGCACTTTGAACCCCCTCCGCTTCAACAATGAAGTAACATCGGAAAGTATTGAGGAAGGGAACGTAAATAGAACTACTTATGGCAGAAGAATTGCAATATAAGAAAGCACTTTATTAATCAAATAGGAAAACAGAATATGATACATACGATTGACACACAATTTAATATTTTTTTTTTAAATCGACGGTGCGTTGCAAAAGAATTTAATAAATCTATTAAAGACAATCCAGTGTCCTATTTGCATTTACTTCTTGATTAAAAGTAAGCCCAGCAAGAAAAATAAAATTTTCTTCTCAAATCTCATATATCTTCATCAGCAAAAATTTCCACCGGAGATAATTTTCCACTCCTCCTCCTTCTGCTGCTACTAGAGCTACTAGCGCTAGCTAGCTACTACATATGTATTAATATTTTACGCACTTACTGATGATCTATCCTTCTTGATTTTTTTTTTGCTGGCCAGTACGCCGTAGTGGTGTGTAGTGTTGTGTTATGTTAAGGTTATTATTAGCAAAAATAGGATCAAAAAAGCTTACTGATTTTTAGCTACGCACCTACTGTGGGCTTTTTGGGGAAAATCAACGATATAAAAATCAGAGAGAATCACAAACAATGTTTACCTTAAAGTCAAATCACGTGCTATTTATACCTCGTCCGGGCCGACCGAAGAGGATGGATTTCGGCAGTTAAAATTCGTAACAAATTATCCTATTGTTGAAATAAACATAAATATATATACAAAATGTGTATGAAATGATACATCCGGAATAGCAAGAAGAAGACAGAAAAAAAAAAGCACACATCAAAAGGATCACAAAAAAACAACAACAACACGATGAATATCATATATACAATAGTATTAATACTGATTTTATTATCACTGATACCATCGATTCAATTGGTAAACTCCCATCGACATAATGTTACGGTATATTGCCAAACAAAAGAACAAATTTTAATTGGATATCGTTATAATGTCTCGATTAACGAATCCTATATCGATGAGAATGGGACATACGTTGAAAATTTTACGTATGTGAATGAATCGTATACATATAATTACGATGTTGGGTTTTTTGGACCACCTGTTGCCAATATATCAATACCATTAAATTGCACACCATGTTTGCCAGGGCATTATTGTCCAGGAAATGGTACAATATTTCCATGTAGCTCTGGACGTTATGGAAATGTACCTAATCAAACAAATAGTACATTTGCATGTCCGGAGGTGTGTACACCAGGAAGATATAGTGGCGATGTTAATCTTACTGGTCAAACAACATTATTAAATGCATGTCCATCACAATGCCCAACAGGCCGTTATGGCGAATATAATCGAACGGGCAACGTTGCAAACGTTTGGTGTCATTGATAATATTCATCAAGAAACTACACATCAAAACTGTGATGTTAATTTTTATTTTACTCCAACTGATGGAAATTATAGAAATGGTTGGGATAAATTAGCAAGTGTGTTAACAATTGGTAAAAATAGTGTACGAATACAAAACGAAAATAGAGATGGTAAAGTCATGAAAGTACCTGTGCCATTTGTAATTAATGAAGACGATTTGACATTTTTAATAGCACCGGTGCGTGATCAACTTGCAAATGCTATTATGATAATTTCCATCATAATGTTCAGTTGGCGTTTATTGTCCTATTTTACATGGTTGATGGTAGATACTTGGGACTTACGAGATGCAAATAATAAGACAAATGTTACAGTTGCAGGTGCGCGTTCTACAATATGTGAAACTCGAGATCGTCGTTTTCACCATGGTAGCATATGGTTGCTTATATGGACATATCAATTTCTAGCATTGACTTCACGGTTACGATTTGTGGAAGATTATGGCACAACATACGGACCTTTTATTGCAAAATCATGTGGATTTACAATATTTGATTCAATGAATCTTCCATTTCTTCAACGCCCAGTTCCATGGCCAGTAGTTATAGAAAACATTGTTGATGTAAGTGCTTTTCCAACTTACTATCGCCCACCAATAATTGTGATTAAAACAAACGCAACAAATGCCACAATCGAGGAAATTGTTTACAATACCAGTTGTGGTAATTATACAATAGAAGAAGTTCAAAGGTGGTACGATTATTATAACCAAAGCTATTGGAACTGGACAACGTATGTGCCAGTCTTTATCGATACCAACAAAACACAAATTTTTAATTGCACCTTTCATATGTGCGGTAACTATTCATTTGATCATGCTTTAGAACGATGGGAAAATTCCGATAGACAATATTTTAATACCGCGTCTTACTATGCAACTCCCCTGGTAGTGGCAGAGAAAACCATGCCAATATTAGGAGTCAACCGTACTTTAATTGGATGCAATACGACGTATTTGCCTACATTGATTGATTGTATAGAATATGGATTTTGTTATGATTTTGATATTACGGATTTATTTACACCAAAGCAATTTGAAAGATCAAATTGCAATATGAAATGTCCTCAAGTGATGGAAGAATGGGCATCATGTCCGCAATTCTGTCAATGGTTGGATAAAAGTTCCGAGAAAAATCCAACCATATATAATAAATCGTTTGTAAAAAATTCCTCTCAATTTTACTCCTGTCCTTGCATTACACCACCACTTTCACCAGCACCATCGCCGGACCCAGTTGTAGATCCGTTTTCAATGATAGCACCGATGCACGACATGCCGGTTTTAGATGGTATTGAACGTGGGTATTTTCCAGACATGGTCATGACAAAATTTTCAATCTCGTTGTTTTGGACATCAATGATTGTAATTACATTTTTCTGTTGCCGATATGCGTTTCAAAAATATTTTGACTATCGTTTAAAACGTTGGATTAAGGAATATCGCGATTGCCCGGTATTTGCATCAAGGATCAATGTCATGGTGGGTGGTTTAGTAGAGCTAAGCGTAATGACGACACAAGAAGTAAAAGAAATGAAACGCCGTTTAAAAGATTTAAAAAAAGTCCAATCTGAACGAGATATTGCAGCTGGCTTGGCTGGCAAAGCATCGAAGGGGCGTTTAGCTACGAACAATGCAAATGGTTTGGAATTGATTCTTGAACGATTTGATGAAGATTATGCTACTATTGAAAGGTGTTTAATCGGTATGGTGAAATATCATATGGAAGCATACAATTTTATGAATACCTAGACGTTTTCATCCAAACTTATGGACCAAAATGTTGCAAACGTAAGCGAAAAGTGTATATATCATCTGCGGATGCGGATGCAAAGGAAGAAGACGAAAAATTAGCAAAGAAGAAGAAGGAGGAAGAAAAACGGAAGAGGGCATCGCCGGTGAAACAAAATAAATGGCTGGCTAAATTCTCATTTGGAAAGAAAAAACAACAAACACTTGAAGAGAGACAAAAAGAAATGGAATTAAAGGAGCAAGAATCTTCCAGTGAGGATGAAGATGAAGAAGATCCAGAGAATGAAATCAAACGAATTAGAGACGAATTGCTTTCTGAAGGTTTTGCATATAATGGTAATGAATTAAATGAAGAGAAATTAATAATGCATGCAACAGCAGCAACTAGAAAGGCTACATTGGAATGGGTTCGTAAAGAACTTCGTCCACTGGGAAAGAAAACACTTTTAGCTGGTGGGGTAACGAAAGAACAAGCGAAAAAAGATAATAAAAAGTTAAAAGCTGCACAAGATGCAAAGCGAGAGGCAGCAAATAAGCGAATCAAAGAACAAGAAGATTACGAAGCGTTGCTGGAAAAACGGGCAAACATGAAGGTATCGATGAATTTAGCATCAAATAGAGGCATGGATGATCGAGAAGGAAGTGGTTACGATGCTGTGTAGGTGAACCTGAAATTGTGACAGAGGTTTTAAAATTTTAATATATATACGTACAAACAAGATATTAAAAATTATTTTTATTTTTAAAACTTTTTGCTATCTTGCTTAGTTCCAAAAAATAAACAGAAAAATACAATAATCCATACACGTGTTACACTCTGAGAAAACATATATATATATATATTTAATTTCCAATGCTTCCACAACAACTACATTTTATACTTGGATCTGTGGTTGCTTTGAAACAACATGGACAAAGATGTGTTGTATCACTTCTTGTTGTTGCAGGCAAAGCTGAATTTGTAATCACAACTTTCTCTGGTGCAGCATTATCTTTTGGGTACATTGGACTATCTGCGCTGGTTCCTATTTTTTTCGCATTATCTGGGCAATTTGTTTCGCACGGTATATCGTTTGCAACTTTTGTATCACGATTATTCGGTTGTAATACAAAATCTTTTGGGTCCAAAGAACCACGCTTTACAGTTTGTGCTTTAAATAATTTAATTTTCTTTGCACAACATGTAGTGACACCATTACATGCACATGTTGGAAGACAGCATTTGCTATCGCCACCAGTCATACTATTACTATTGCTACCACCCGTCTCAGCTGATGGTTCAAATTGTTGTTGTTTTCCATATACTTCTTCTCCGACAAGTGGTACGTAATTTCTTAATGGTACTTTTGCTCGAGCTAACGGTGCATCAATTTTTGTTTTCTGCGCTTGAATGGAAGCAAACGAATGCAACACTATTATTACTATTATCGCTACCGTACTGTACATTAACTTCATGTTTTATTATTATATTTACTACTTTTACTACTGCTATTACTATTTACGTTTTCAATATGCTATCTTTTTCCGTAAATGCAATTGTATGTATTCTTAAAATATTTTGTAATAATTGGTCTCGCCGCCCCCTTTTGTTGTGTGCGTTCGGTCAAAAAATTGATGAGGATTCCTCCATTTCTCTGATTGATTCCTCATGTGCTCCTGTGTTTGAGTTTAAGGTAAATTAGCCTTGATGCCAGAAAGTGAAGTTTTATAGTTTTCTGTACCACCTCTATACCTACACCCGCGTGTGGTATTTATATAACACAGCACACTATTACAACTACAGTATTATAATAACACAGCCTTTTTTATTTTGTATTATATTTTTCCACACAGCAGCTTTCCAGGCTTTCCTTATCCTGTGGCTTTCTGGCTTTCCATTTTTCCATGGGCAAAAGTCTTTCCTGGCTTTTTTTAGCTTTGTTGTTGCCTTTTACCTACTACTATGTACTATAATATCCGTTTCTTCTTATTTTATAATAAGTATATATATGTTAATGTATTATATATGTATAGCTATATGTATATAAGCACACTTATCAAACACGATTATATATATAATTATAAACCATCAAATCAACAAGTATATTGATAAACATTTATTAAATACAAGCTAGTATTGTTTATTGTCAACGGTTTAGTTTTTTTTTATTTTTCCATATAACAAATAGAATACTCGTCTTCTTCATTAGTAAGTAATATAATACAAATATATATAATTGCAATATTTTATACATATATACTTTTTTGTCCAAACTCGTCTTCTGTATTTTTTTTTTTGTAAAAGAAGATGTTGAATCCATCGAAAAGTAAACCAAAAGATGATTCTTGGGAAGAAACATTAGAATTTCATGATGGAGCAACTGGAAATAGTTTACGTTTATTTGACCGTTTTAAATCACCATCCTTAATGGGTGTTGGTGGTATTATGGAACGATTTGGTACCAAACCACCAAAAAATAAAGCTTTTGGACGACAAGATATATTTAATAAAGGTGATATTGTTATGTTTAAAAGTGTTTTGTTTGAGAAAACTGTTGTTGGGGAAATAACGGAAGATTCTGCATTAGTTCGGCGTTCAAATGGTAAAGCATTTTACAAAGTAGCAATTTATAAACGATCCAGGCAAAATCCTGAAAAAAGAAGTTCAAAACCACCTATATTAGAAACTATAGATGCTAGTAAAATGGAATTTAAAGACATTTGGGAGTTGCGTGTAGCTAGAAATACATTTAACAAATTATTTATGTATAATAAAGCAATGGGATTGGCAAAATGGATTTACTTCGTGCATTGCCAATGGAGTGATGAATGGAAGCATCGTTGTGCAACAATGATACAAACTAAATGGAGAAATTATAAAAATAATTTATTTGCTATTATGCAAAAAGCAATGTTAGCTGAAACATTAAGGAAAAAAAAAGCTGAAGAGGAGAGATTGCGTAAAGAAGCAGAAGATGAAAAGAAACGTATAGCATTTGAAGCATATGTGCGCGAAGTTGGTGTAACACCTGATGGCATTCATTATTTTTTAACGCGTAGGGAAATGAATGCATTTTTGAAAAAGCAAGAAAGGGCGATAGAGCGTTGTAAACGTGCATTTAATAAAATATGGGTAGAAGATAGACGGAAACATTTACGGAAAAGATTAGGTAAATGGAAAGAGGTAGTTGCATATTTCCGTGGACATAAACGATACGATCCAACAGAAGCATATACATTAGCACATATACCAGAAATAAGACGTAAATTATTAAGAGACTTTGTTAGACACCCTGCTTATGGTATTAAAATACGGCCTATGCCATCAACAGGGACGAAACAACGAAAAGACGGTTCATTTAGAATTATTAGTTTAGAACAATTTAAGAAATTTCAACAATCTACATCCGGGCCTATTGATAAAAGTGCATGGTTAATTAAAGGTAGGTTGTTATGTGGTGGATTGCCATTTGGAATGGCACGTAGAAATAGAGAAGGTGTAGGTGGAAAAGGTACATGTGCTGCAGCATTGATGAGTTGGAAACTAGGCGTATACTTTTGTCTATGCACGAAGGAGGAATTGAAACAATGTGGCGAAGCTGGTTTTGAAAGAGATATTAATCGTAAAGCAAAAGATCAAGCAAGAGTCTTTCGAAACAATTTACGAATGAGAGAGGAAAGAATGCCAGTATTAAAAAAAGATTTAGAGGAGATATTATATGCAAAAAAAATGGCATCATTAGAACGCAAACCTGATTTCGATTCTGATATAGAGAATTTACACAAAATGATGGCCAAAGCACAAGAATCTATCGATAGTGCGAAAAATACTATAGAGAAATGGCCAGAATTTCCTGAATATTATTACTATCCAATTGAAGGTGGACGTGAAGGTATGCTATCAATAGAAGATACTATAAAGTTATGTGAACATGTTGAGTTGAAAATGCGAGAAGGGAGCAATGTATACATTTTCAGTGAAGAAGGTCATGGGCGTGCAGGTGTTCTTGGTGCATGTTTGTTAGGGCGTTTATATGGTTATACGCAAGATGAAGCATTACGCCGTATGCAACGTATTCACGATAGTCGACAAGATATGCAATCGAGGATTGGAAAAAGCCAACGTAATCGTATGGCTCCAATACAATGTCCCAGGACAAAGCAACAACGTATGTTGATAAGGGAAGTCTTAGCAAAAAACGATCAAATATATCGTGATATAGCTCGCTGTATGTCACCTAGAGGTAAACAAGCATCTTTAGCATATAAAAAGAACGTAGAACAATCAATGCCCCCATCCATGGGTTCGTTAGGATGGCCAGCACCGGTTCCAGTGAAGCATGAAATATTTACGAAGCCATTGAATAATTTGACTGGATTTATTTATGCCAGTTTGCGTAAATTGAAACGTGGATTTGGGGTGCCAACACAAGAGATGGAGACTCGACCAATATGGTGGGAAGTGAGAGATAAAGAATATAACGATGCTAGGAAGGCAAGATTTTTAGAAATTGAAAAAGCAGCAGCTGGTGCAGTGTTAAGTAGCGGTAGTAAAATTGGTTTACCGCCAATGGCATTACCACCAATCGATCGCATAGCACAACGTAAAGAGGCAGAAAGAAGAAGAAAAGCACGGCAAGCTAAAAAAGCGAAAAAAGGAAAGAAAGGGAGTGCTAAGAAGAAAAAGAAACGTAAGAAACGTAAAGAAGAAAAAGATGATGATGAATTATCAACAGATGAAGATGAAGGTCCAGTTGCTGGTGGGTATTTGTTGTAACTGAAGAGGAAGCAGAAATGTGTGTGTAATGGTGTGTGTGAATTTAAATCTCTAGCTGCATTCTGTTCTAAATTTTTTTATACGGGGGCAGTATATTTTTTTTTATATACCACATCATTATTATACGAAGTATATAAAAATTACAAAATGATTAATGGCAAAAACCATATGAAATATCATATCATATCATATCATGCCATATATCAATCGTATGCATACCACATCCTCCGTTTTTAATTTTTAATCAATGAATAATAAATCATCGCATTTGGAACCACTATCTGTACCAATCATTTTATTACATTCTTCTAAGTATTCTTGATCGATTTTATCATCCGATGTTGCATACCAACTTGTAATTGCATAACGTCGTGGTTTCTTCTTCTTTTTCCCTGAAGATAATTGATTATTTACTTGAGATACTCGATGCCAAACATTATGTGGGCGAGATAGAAATAATGTTGCAGAATTAAATTTTGGAATCAATTTTTTACACCATTGTTTCTTATCCATACAAAAAAATTCTAAGTTACCTCCATATTTTTCCTTCCAATGTTTTGATAAGCTAATGACAACTGCTAATGAGCCAGAGTTTTCATCATTGTGGACAGATAAAAAATTACCTTTCTCATACAATGTAATAAAAATATCTGTCAACCCCACTAGCTTACTACGAGCTTTCTGCTGCTTTAACCCCATTATTTTTTCAATTGCAAATCTATTCTGTTTATCTCCAAGAAATTCCCTAACCAATTTGATCAATTCTTTCGATGAATCAGATTTTGGTGATAGCTCAAATTTAGAATATGCAAAATGATTTTTTCCTGCTAATTCAACTGCTTTTTTGTGACGATTTATTATATTTTCATTTGAACGAATTTTTTGATTCCCACCCCCAGTATTTGACGCATACACCCAACTTTCATATTCATTCTTATTTTTATCGTTAGATGATGAAAAATTTTTGTTGGACAACAACAACAAATCGTTACTATCCATATTATTATATTTCTTTTCAAGCTTTTTATACATGTTTATAGCTAATTGCTTCGGCATAAAGTTATTTATCGTAGTTATTTTAATTGCTTGTTTTCCTTCCGTATCTATTGATAAATCAAATGTATTTACTTGCCATCGCTTTGGTATAAGTATATTCTCTTTGATTATGAAAAAATTATAATAAATTGATATGCCTATTGCTAAAAGTACACAAAAAAATGACGACTTGGTCGTTGTTGACATTTGCAACTACAATAATATATCATCTAAAGTACACAAAAACATATATCAAAAGCTTTTAGTTGATTTCCAATCGATGATGTAGATATTTTCTTATTATTAATATTATTGAATTTAATAATGGTGATAATAATAATATTATTATTATTATATATATATAGTAGGTATTATAATATATTGTAGTTGAATTTTAATTTGGGGGGGGCAAAATTTAAATTAAAATATGATGGGGCAATTTAGAAACTCTGTATACATATATATGATATACAAAACTTTATAAAAAGACATTAAAATCAATTCAAAATTATTTTGCAAATGCTTATAAAGGTTAACTATTATTACTAAAAAGTAATGACAGGAATAACAATTAAATTATCTACTGCCATTCATTCAAATGCATTAATATTATTTCGCCATGCATTAGGACTTATTATAATATGTAGAGGTATAACAATGTTGACATACAATACACCAATGTTAATATCTAACGAAAGAATATTTGATACTTCTTCTGCACATACCTACTGGCTGGAACATGCACCCAAAATGAACATATTTTTAATGTCGAATCATGCAGAATGGGCAGGTATTTTGATTCTTTTATATACATATTTTGCATTTCATTTATTTTTATCCGGTCGACGCCCTGATTTTACAGTGTGTTGTTATTTATTTTTATTTAATGCTAGTTTAAACGCACAATTGCACAATTGTATCTCAACGGGTGACTCAATTTTATCCATGTTAATACTGTTCAATTTGTTCCTACCTTGCATAGATGAAAATGAGAACACTAGCAAAAATGAGCAAAGGATAAAAGTATACCAAACACCAGCAACACTAGCAGTTTATGTTGCTACGATTGCTATGTATGTTGCTTCTGGATTTCATAAATTATATGATGAAACATGGATGACTAGAAATGCAATGCAAGAGACTTTATTACGTATATATGGTAGTGAATTTGGTGAATATATTGCTTTGAACTCTCCTTCAATCTGTATGGTATTACAACATTCCACGTTTTTCATCGAATTGTTTTTGCCATTTGCTTTGGTAGTTGAGCAAACCAAATTGATTGCAGCGCTTGTCTTATTTTCATTTCATCTTGGGATCAATTTCGCAATGGAAATTGGTCTTTTTCCATATTATAATATGTGTCTTTTATTACTTTTTCTTCCACCATTTTTTTCGTCTTATATTCATCACAATGATAACCAGAAAGATACCAATGTTTTACTCCACGAGGATACGGAAGTAGATGAAAAACAAGAAGAAGTTGTGGAAGAAGAAAAAATGTTGTTGTTAAAGAAAAATAGCAACGCCAAAAGAAAAAATACGAGAAGGAAACGTTCGAAAACTCCATTAAGAGCTGCTGTCAATACGCCAAGTGCAGAAGATAAAAAAAGTCCACTTTTGTCTGTATCTAAAACAAAAAGTAACAAACGATCAAAAACACCTCAAAGAAATATTTTACTAAGAGAAGATACATCAAAAGAAAAACCTCGCGTACAAGAAGAAACAAATCCAAAATATCAACACCCTGTAGTCGATGGTATTACAAAAAAAAAAAAAGTGAAACGAAAAAGTATATTCTTTTACACTGTACTTCCATTCATTTATGCATTTACTTTTGTATTTGCTGCGTATGATGATTTTTTCAGGGAAAAAATAACTACTTCTTATTCAAGCGAACAAAAAAGTGCATTTTATTATAAGCCAGCATGGAAAATTCCATTACGTAGATTGGCATCTCTTCTGGATATTCCATCCTATTGGGGTGTTTTTACCTGGAATCCTGATGTTGAAGACAACCGACCGTATCGTTTATGGTGGGTCATTCCTGCAAAAGTATGTGCTACAAGACAAAGAAATTTAAAAATTGATCCATATTATGGGCAAGCTACCATTTGTGACTGGGTAGATTTAAAACTTGGACTTGGAAAAGGTATATTTCGAGAAAATGTCTTTAAATCTTTTACATCCTTGCTTCCAGTTAAAACGACAAATTATATTGATGAATCGATGATATCGTCTATATATAACTTTTTAGAAGATGATGATGAAGAACAAAGCAATGATAATGATAAAAATACTTACAATAATTATTGGGAAGGTCGTCATGTCCCTCAGCCATACGGAATGAAATTACCATATCCTAATTTTTACGAGTTAGGAAGAGATGGTAACAATCAATTAGTCAGTAGTTACATGTCCAATAATTGGCATCAATTTGTATCGGAATATGCACACAATTCTCCACATTCAACTAGATTTGCAAGATATTTATGCAATCGATGGAATGGAACTGCAACACTTAATGATGGGAATGGGTACCGCTATAGTATGAATAAAATAAGGTTTGTAAAACAATGGCGTTTGGTGAAATTTGATAAAGATTACAATTATATCAAAGCAGATATTCCATGTGAAGATGTACATGGAAATGTAGTATGGGAATTCGATTGTCAACAAAATGAATTTAGCACCAATGATAATGACGATGATGATTCGTCAAAGAGCGATTCATGGTCGGGTAAATGTTATGATGCTTTAGAAAAAGACGACGATTATTATTGAATTTACAAAGAGAGTATAATACGAAGTACGAAGTTATGTTTGGAAGATTGTGCTGAAAGGTTGATGAGAAAACAACGTTACCAGAATAGAAGAAGTGCGAACTTTTATTTATAGTTTTTTATGATCGTAAACGAAAATATACGCGCGAGAACATTAAAAAACAAGAAAAAATAAAAAAAATTACGTACGAACTTCGTATTTTACTTCTCGTCGTACATTTTTTTTAATCAATATTGCTTTTCTTACTAGATGAGACACATGGCCATGGAACTAATATACTGACTTCTTGTTGATATTGCTTATACAATTGAACTCTTTCTTTTGGCCATTCCCTTAACATTTTACTTTCTGTCATCGATGTAACTGTTAATAAACATGCTGTATTCATTACAGTACCAATGATCATCCAACCACTTCCATTCAAAAAAGCAAAGCTTGAATATAACGTCCAAAATGATATTTCACCAAAATAATTTGGGTGCCTACTATATTTCCACAAACCATTTCTTAAAATTGGTATTTTCTTTCGGCCGTTTTTAACTCGTTTTTTATTTTCCTTCATAAATGTTTGTAATGTTGTATCTGATGATTCTGCAATTAATATTGCTGAGATACATAAGATGAAAAATATATAATTCATGTAATCATTCGATAATATATCAGTAGTAGAAGCTGAGGATGATGGTATATGCACAGCACATAATGGCAACGATACACCAACTAATAAAGGTTGTTGTGCAATTCCAACAGCAAAGAAGGATAAAATATACCACCAATTTCCAAAATCCTCAGCCATTTTTGTATATCGCCAATCTTCCCTTTCTCCAAATTTAAAATTTTCACGTCGAAAATATGAATATGTTAATCGAAATGCCCATACATAAACTAATATCATTGCTAAATTGGCTTGTAATGATGGGTTTGGATCAGCAAGCGGATGTTGTCGATAAAAATGTCCAATTAATACTGGTAAAATAGTCCAGTAGGGATCTATTAACCAAAAAGTATGTTGTATTAAACCTATTATCCAAAATAATATAGAAACATTTAAAAAAAATAAAATATTCACGGTTAATATTGGATTGCCTAAATATGTTTTGCATATACTGCCTGTATCTTGACTGTTAATAATTGATACCATATTGTCTTTGAATTCATTTAACGTGGTATATGATTCCAACATGTTTTCATCATTTATTTTATCAATACATTGTTGATTCATGTATTGAATTAACAATATAGATGGTAACATAACAGTTAATGTTAATATACCATTTGTAATATTTTGACATGATAAATGTTTATGTGATTTATATGCTCCCCAGACCATGATGTAATATAATAATATCGGATATATAAGGTATTGAATATAGAATATATATAGGATGTTGAGGAAGACTTGTTGACTTAATTGTTTGTGTGTTATATTCTATTTTATTATGATGCGTTACACCTTCTCTGGGCACCATAGATCTTCCAGGTATAAATCTACGTTTTCCCCGGAAGACTATGTTAATGTTGCACCTGTTCGATCGAATCGACTTTTTAATATTACCTTAACCTGTGGTTATGGTAGTGCGGTAGCAGAGAGTTCTCTCTGGCGGTAGTGCATTATGGGTAATGATGATGTGACGATGATGGGGTGGCTTTTGCCTGAAACAATAACAAAATCGATAACAATTTCAGAATTTTAATCCAAAAATAAAATCATCGACTAAATATACTTACAATCCATATACTTATATATTCATCATTAATTATAATACCTACCATATCGGATATTATTACTCCAATAAATTCACTCCAAATATAATAGTCAGTTTGGTAACTAAAGACATTTTAAAAACCCGTATATTATATATTAATATTAGACAGACGTCTTAGTGTCTATAATTGTCTATTTATTTTATTATTATTATTTTACCCATTATATACTACTATATATTAATATGATGTATACTTATACTGTCCTGTAGGTTGGGAAAACATAGATATACTATTCTGTATAATGTGTGCGTGTGCTTCGTCTAGGGAGAATAAGAAATATTGAGACAGATAGTTGTAAACCATTTAGTATGTTAATACATATACAGTGATATATATATATAAATATTTCTTTATATTCACTTCCTACTTATACCTTGAAGAAATGATGATGAAAGTAAATATTCGTACAATAGTTACATTAGTTGTAACATTTTCTGCATGTATTATTTCGCAGGATAATGTTGCTACTGCAATTAATATTCGTGGTGGTGATATTGATGGACTTCCTCCAATAACCGCGTTGCCAAAGTGGTGCCCCGAACCGTCCAGATTATTCATATCAAAACACCCTGATTATGATAAATGTAATGGAAAATTACGTAAAACGCTGTTGATGGAATTGACAAAAGATATGGACACTGCATGTGACCATGACTTTCAAGACTTACAAAGAGAAATCAAACAAGATCCAAGGTGCAAAAAAATCTTCAACGATCACGGCTTTGGAGAACTTGGGCCAAAGGAGAATTTGGAAGAAACTGATACAAATGGAAACATTCAATATCACTGGAAAACAAAACCCGCAGATGAAGATATAAAATATTACAAAGAACATTGCGATGAAGTAAGAAACCCAAAAGATAAGTCTTTAAAAAAATATTACAGTGCAGACTTAAAATCACAAGCACCATCAAAATTCAAAAAGTCTGGACATGATTGGGAAACCATAGTTGGTTTTGGGGAAATTATTCAACAAACAAAAGATGGCAAAAGTGATTTACTTGATCGTGAGAAACATAAATTGGATACAAAGAAATGGACTCCATGTTTTAACTTCCGATGGATAGTTTGTGGAGCAGCGGGAAAATTACCAAGACAACGTGACGCAACCAATCCCGGGTTACTTAAAGTAGTAACAACTGATAGTCAATTAGAACAAATGGTTGACGATGGTGAGGAAAGAGTCACATTATTTGAAGTTTGTGCCCTAAAAGTGATGTGTCCGGTACTAAACGATGAGAAAGCATTTACAGAAGAAACAGCAAAACACAAACAACCAAAAAAACACGCCGAAAATGGTTGGTATCGTTTCAAATGTGATTTTGATAAACAGTCATTGCAAAGAATGGCAGAAAAATGAGGTAAAAAATCAAAATATAAGGCATTAATCAAGAGTTTTCTGCTAAATATTTTTTAAATAATATACGAGTAATATTATATTACACATATATATTAATATACTGTATTATATTATTTTACTTAATAAAAGAACTAATATTAGAAATTTAGCAGAGAGGATATTAGCTAGAGAGAGAGAGGAGAGAGTAGGCGACTATAATAGCTCTAGTCCAGGTTTTCAGTAGTACAGGTAGTCTGGTAGTCCAGTAGTCGTCAAATTAATTATGTGTTGAGATGTGTATAATATCTAATATTATTGTTGTTGTGGTGGTGGTGGTGAGCGTATTCATCAAAATAATTATACTACAACATGTGTAGAGTTACAGTATCTACATTAAAGATGGTGAATTTTTTTTTTTTTTTTTTTTTTTTCAACTTTTTTTTTTCAGCCCTCTAGTATGGAAATAGCATTACTAGGATGGAAATACCATTACATGGACGATTTCAG
>JACLAC010000897.1_pt1 | contig 19654 bp, 15 predicted proteins | sample 8027881 | NCBI WGS metagenome assembly JACLAC01 (sample SAMN15725517, study PRJNA655200) | protist metagenome | isolation source: fluorescence activated cell sorting (FACS) single amplified genomes of... | place: Spain: Blaines Bay Microbial Observatory, Mediterranean Sea | collected 2016-01-19 | reverse complement strand
GCGATTGTGTTGGGTTCCGGCGCCAACCTCGCCGTGCAGGTTTTTGTACTCGCTTTCTTGGGTGAGACGGTAGGCTTTAAGGCGATAGCCCGCGGTGGCGAATAGTGGGCCGAAGAGTTCGACTTCGCTGGCTTGGCGGCGGGTGTCGTAGCGGGTGTGCAGCGATTGGTTATTGCTGATACCGGGGATGCCGCGGTGGTTGAGATCGAAAGTCGCGTAGGCCTGCAGGCGATGGCCGCGCCAGTCGCGTTGGATCTTGCTGAGGGCCCGTAGGCCGGCGAAGTCGCTATTGCGTCGGCGGGTATATTGGTTGTCGTTGGCATTATATTCGGTACCGTTGTCGTCGAGAAAGCGGAAGTCGTTTTCGCTGGCGCTGTAGTTGAGTAGGGCGCTATAGCGATAGGCACGGCGGCGGCCGTTGATGTTCAGGCCAAGCTGACGGGTGCGAAAGGAGCCATTGCCCGCGCTCAATCGCAGATGGGGTTTGTCGCCGGGGGCGCGGGTGCGGATATGCACCACGCCGCCGATGGCGTTGCCACCAAAGCGGGCGGGCACGGCCCCGCGGTAGACGTCGATGCTCTCTACGCCGGCCAGTGGCAAGTCGCCGAGGTCTACACCGCCGCCTTGTGCCTGGTTGAGCGGTATGCCGTCGAGGAAGACCAGCACTTGTTCGGCAGTAGAGCCACGGATTGAGACGGTGCTGAAGCTACCCAGGCCGCCGTAGCGGCGAATCTGCACGCCGACCGCTTTTTCGAGCAGCCGAGGTAGGTCGATGCCGGCGGAACCCTCCTTGGCGAGGTCGATGCGTTCGATAAAGGCCGGTGATTCGGCCGAGTCGCCCGCCCGGCGAATCTGCACGACCATTTCGTCCATTAGCAGTGGGCGGGGTTCGAGGCGGATCGCCAGTAGGGTATCGACGGGGGTTGTGATCTCGCGTTGGGCGGCAGTATAACCCAGATGTTCGATGTTGAGTCGCCAACGTCCAGGGGGCAGTTGTAGCGAGAATGCGCCGCCGGTATCGGAGTAGGTGGTCTGGGAAGGTGGTGCAAGAGGAGAGGCCAGTGACTCAACGCGGAGTAGCGCACTGGAAAGGGCAATGCCGGTGTCGGCGTCGCGCACCTGTCCACGCAGGGCTGAGGCCGGCGTGGACAGCAGCAACAAAATGCAGCAGCGCGTTATATGCTTACAAAAAAACCCCGGCCTCAGATGAGGGTGGGGCGGGGCAAAATTGGCTTGCACCGGTGAGTCGCCTTTCCTTCGAAGGTATGCTCGACCTTGTCGTCCAGGCAGGTCTCCTGACTTTCGGCTCTTCTTGCGTCCCCCCTTCCCAGTCATAGGACCAGTGGGTAGAATGGGGGCAAGGACGGACTATGTCCGTCGGCCGATCACAGTGGCGGGACCGCGGCAGATTCGCACTGCCTTCCCTATTCTCCGGGTTTACACACCCGGCACCTGGACCGATCTATGTTGCTGTAGTGGCCGCTATATTTGTGTTGCGGTCAGTCATCAAGTATGGAGCAAAAAGCGCCCTAGCGCCAGGGCAAAATGCAGTGGCCTAAAGGCGGATGCGGAGCTTCTGCATTGTTTTCAGTTGTTTAAGCCTTGCTTAAAGAGCGGCTCTTTTCCACGACGATTGCATCGCCGCGACGGAGGCGGGGCCACTTTTGCCTCAGGTGTTAGGTTTCCAATAATCTTGGCATAAGATCGACTAGATTGCAGGGCTGGTTGCTGGAGTCTAGTTGCGGGCCGATGAGTTTGTCCCAGCCGGTGGCGCAGGCACCCGAGGAACCGGGCAGGCTGAAGATGTAGGTACCGTTGGCGACACCAGCGACGCAGCGCGACTGCAGAGTCGAGGCGCCGATTTCCTCGTAGGAAAGCATGCGGAAAACTTCGCCGAAACCCTCGATCTCCTTGTCGAATAATACGCTGAGCGCTTCGGGCGTGCCGTCGCGGCCGGTGAGACCGGTGCCGCCGGTGGTGACTACGGCTTGCACCTTGTCGTCGGCGATCCATTGGGATACCTGGGCGCGTAGCTGGTATATATCGTCGGGCCGGATGGACTTTTCGTGCAGGGAGTGCCCCGCTTCAGTGAGACGTTCGACTAATAACTTGCCCGATTTGTCGGTCGATTCGTCGCGGGTGTCCGAAACGGTGAGTATGGCGATGTTGACCGGGACACGTGCTTCAGACATGCGGATACCTCATGGTGATGGGGATATTAATTCGATTTCGTAGAGTTTGGGCCACCATTTGCCGGTGACGAAGAGGCGTTTCTCTTTCGCGTCGTAGGCGATGCCGTTGAAGACATCGACTCGTCGGCCGTCGCGGTCCTCGTCACTCAATATGTCCGAGACGTCGATCCAGCCGACGACTCGGCCCGTCGCCGGGTCAATGCGGGCGATGGTATGGGTGCCCCAGATATTGGCGAAGACTTCACCCTCGACCCATTCTAATTCGTTGAGATGGCGGATTGCGCGGTCGGCGGCGGTGACGGTGACCCGACCGATTTCTTCGAAGCTGAAGGGGTCGCGAAAATAGAGCGTGGCGGTGCCGTCGCTCATAATCAATCGCTCGCCGTCGCAGGTGAGGCCCCAGCCTTCGGTCGGGTAGTTGAATTGGCTCAGTGGTTCGAAGGAATCCAGCGCATAGGTGAAGCCCGTCCCCGATTTCCAGGTGAGCTGGATCAGACGGTTGAGAAAGACGGCGATGCCCTCGCCGAAGATCTCCGCTTCGACGAGGTGCCGCTGCAGCACTTCGCCGGTAGCCAGATCGACTTTGCGGATCGACGATCCAGGTCCCGAGCGGCCGTTGCTCGGGCCGGTGCCCTCGTAGAGCACGCTGTCGAGAAAGGCCAGCCCCTGCGTGAATGCGCCGGGGTCGTGCGGATAGCTATGTACGATTCGATAGGAGTAGACCGGGATCTCGGCGGGCGTTTGCGGCTGGGCTTGCACCGATGCTTCGACGGATTCGGTGCCATTGTCCGATTTGGCTGAGCAGGCAATGCAGCTCACTAAGAGCAGGGCGAGGCCGATATGAAGCTTTTGTGCGGGCATGTACTATAAAATACGGGAGTCGGCGCGAGGTGCAAGGTGGCATAATGATGCGATATGTTAAATGGTGTACTTAAATCTACGGTGTGAATTGACATCTACAGTATTGATTCAATGGTGTCAAATGCTATTTATAAACAACTACTTATGGCATGATTAATCGATTCTCATTAAATAAGTTCGTCATGAGTTGTATACAATACGCGTCAATTTATGGTCTACGAGGCATTTGAACAAAAAATAATAAGTAGCATTATAAGGTACTGTTTTTAAAGTGTCTTATAATATTTCGGATAAAGTGGTGCATTGTGGGCACGGCCTTTGCCATATCAGGGTCGATACACGGCTCCGGAGCCAGTAAATAGAGTTGGAAACGTAGGATCGTATCACTGGGAAAGTAAGTGACACGAATTACGCTCGTTTGATATTTGTTTGGGGTGCGATGGCTTCTACCTTTGCCGCCGATCACGTAGAGGTGCGCCCTTGGCCATTGCGCACCCAGCCACCGATATCTGTGACCGTTTGCTTGGACCCAAAGGCGACCGTTTGGTAATGGTGCTGACGGCCAATCCCTTTTATACGGGTGCGGGACCGCTTTTTGACTGCAGCGCACGCTATAATTTTGGGGTCGATCACGACGTCGACGCCCGGCCCGATGGCTCGCTCAGGATCGATTTTAGTGGGTTGAGAAATATGCTCATCGGAGGTTCGCTTAAACGTCACGTAAAACAAATATGGAGCGGTCGCAGCCGCCAGCCGATCCCAATGGTCGGGCGCTGGCGGATGACTCGATCGATATCTGATTGGAACTAGTTTTTGGCGAAGGCACGGACAATATCGGTGCCAATGATGTGCTCTTGCTCAGCGTCTTCCCCTTTGATGACCGATTGCCCGTCATGCCCATAGCCCACAAATGTGGCGGTGAACTGGCGGTGCATTGGGACCTGCCCCGAGAGGTGTGCACGGCTATTGCCTCGCACCACCACCCGGCGCAGACCAGGCCCACGACGTCTTGCGGCGATGGTCCACCTGATGGATATTGAGGTGTGCACTATGTCGATCGGTCATGCCGGCGATAATCTGATCCCCGGTACGGATAGCTACGCCAAGCGCAGCTTCACCAAGAAGCAGGACGAGATTCTCGCGTAAAAAGAAGAATTAACTGAGCAGGTGGACGCAATTCTCGGCGGCAACAAATAGTGCGGTTTTATTGAGGATGACCAATATGTGTTTTAGATTGTTGATCTTGATCTGCCTGCTTTGCGCCGGCGGAGCCGAGGCCGTACGGATCCAGGACATGGAGCCGGAGCAAATACCCAAACGACAGCAGGACGGTTATTACGCCGCGATGGGCGTCGGTTTCGTCAATCTGGATGGGCGGGGGGTAGGCGTGCGGGCACCGCTGGGGTTTAAGTTCGTTTCCAATCGCTTCCGGTTAATTAGCTCTGCGAATCTGCTCGATTTGAGCTTTCTCGAAGGTGACAATCGCGACACGCGCTATTACCGTCCCTTTGTCAATAGTACGCTCTGTATCGACCGACAATTCAATTACCGCGTGCCGAATTATCGCTGCTCGGGCGGTACGGATGTACAAATATCGGCCAGTGCCGACCTGGCCTATATTATCGCCGACGAAGTCTGGATCGGCAATCAACCGGGCAAGCTTTTTGCCGGCGTCGGTTATCGTCATACCAAGCCGCAAACCGCCTACGGGACGATCGGTGTATTCTTCGATCCGCCGGACGAGTCGGCCGGTGGTTTCAAGTTTATGTTCGGCGAGGGGTATGTCGCTCTAGGCCTGCTTTGGGGTTTTGACCTGCGCCGCTTGTTTTAGCTGTCCCCTTCCTAGGCATCGGGCAGTTGATGCAGCACACCCGACCGCCATTGCCCTCCTCGGCATGATGTACCCATTGATGCGTTGATGTATTCGCGAAATTCGCTCCGGGAGGATTTGTGTGTCAACGCGATACCACAATTATGAGGATTCTATGTACGCCCTAACTCTCTTCGCCGTTTTAACGGTACTCACGCCCCTGGCTTCCTCCGCGCAAATCCTGTCGACCGAGGTGCATCCGGGTTTATTGTTTGCCGCCGAGGACGTTCCGCAACTCAAAGAGCGAATTCAGCGGGAGCCCTACGCTATCTGGTGGCAGACCGTGCTGGATCGGGCGCAGAACGTTCCGACGATCTTCACCGAAGAGCGCACCAAGGTTCGCTTCGCCAAGGCTTTGGCTTTCGCTTGGTTGATGACCGACGACAGCGCTTTCGCTGATCGGGCCTTGCAGGTTATGCAGGAGGTCGCCTTCCCGCCGAGAGGGGGCGATCTGGGCGAACCGCACAACGAGGGCGAGGTGGTGGCCCAGTACGCGGTCGCTTACGATATCCTGCACACTTACGCGGCGGCCAATAATCCCGGTGCCCTAGCAGAAATGCGGGCGATACTCGCCGAAGAGGCTGGGCGCCTGTGGGAAGGCATTGAACTCAGAGAAATCGATTTGGGAATTATCAAAATCGTTCTCCGCTTGCACGAGACGCCGCATATCGACAATTGGCATATTCGCGCGTATGGTGGTCTAGGGTTGGCGGCGATGGCGTTGAGCGAGCATCCGGGGGTTAAAGACCAGGGCACACCGCAGGATTGGGCCGATCGGGCGTTCGAATTGGTGAAGGGCAGTCTGGATTTTCAGATCGATGCGCTGGACGGCGGTTATGCCGAGGGGCCGTTTTACAGCCGTTATGCCGCTGATGTCTACCTACCTTATATGTTCGCGCTGAGAGATCGCACCGGCTTGAATTTGTTCACCGACCCCAAGATTAAAAAGATGCACGATTGGTCATTGAATCTGCGGCTGCCCAATGGCCGCCGGCCCAATATCGACGATGGTCACCTCAATGATTTTTACGGTCACTATCTGGCAGCGGTTTATCCCGACGGTGGCGTACATCGCTGGGACTGGGAAAACAACGCGAATGGGCTCTATGTGCGCGAATTTTCCGAGATGGACGCGATCGCCCTCTACGATGACAGCATTGCGGCGACCGAACCAACGCACGGGCCATCGGTTTTTATGCCGGGGGCCGGGGACGCGGTCTTCCGCAGTGACTGGTCGGCGGAAGCCACCTATATGCTGTTGCGGGGTGAGAACGGCGTTGCTCGTACGGGAGGATTTGCGCACGAGCATGCGGACGAGACCAGCTTCTTGATCTACGCCGGTGGCGAGATGCTGGCGCTTGACGCCGGTTATATAAACTTCAGCAACCACGACAAGGTAAACGAAGGTCGCAACCACAACGTGGTATTGGTCGACGGCCAGGGACCGCCGCGTTTTACGGTGTCGGGCCAGACCATCGGCGGCGGCAACGATGCCTTTATAATCGATTCTTTCACCAGTTCGGCTGGCGACTACAGCGAGGTCGACGCTAGTTATGGGGGCGTTGAACTGAAACGGCGGGTTTTCTTTGCCGACCGGAGTTATTTTATCGTCGCCGACGAGATTACTTCTGATGGTCGGGAGCACGACTATGAGTGGCGACTGCACGGCAATGGGGGCGGTACGAGCGGCGGTGCCTATTCGCGCGGTGGCATGTTGACGCGCTGGGCGCGGGAGGGCGCGGCGCTGATTGCCTTTTTGCCTGAGGATAATACCGGTCTTGTCGCGACCGATAGCGATACGATCCACTCCTTCGACTATCTCGAAGAGCAGACGCACACGATGTTGCGTGTACAACAGCGGGGAACCGACGTGCGATATTTGGCGACGCTCTATCCGCAGGTGTCGGGGACGCCAGAGGCGAACTTCGAGACCATTGAGGCGACAGGGGCGAACGCGTTATTGGTCGAAGTGCCCGGGATCCCGGAAAACGATATCACTTGGGTGCGTGCGGCCGATGCGGAACGTGCGTCGGTGTCAGGTCTGGACGGGGGCTTGATAAGCGACGCCGCCTTCGGTTATGTGCGTGCTGTCGAAGGGGCGATTGTCCGTTTCGCGGTACAGGATGCGGCGGAATTAGCAAATGGTGATGCAGTGCTATTCAGCGCCAGCGAGAAGATCGACACGAGTATTGAGCTAGACGCCGAGCGTTTCGCCGGTTTTGTGCGTGGGCCGGGCACGGGGTATCAGTTGTCGATTCCCCTGCAGGGGCGCACCCTCGACGACGCCAATTTTAGCGGTGAATTATTGGGGGTTTCGACAGAAGGCGGTCTGTTGGTGTTGGAGATGGCGGGCAAGGGCGATTTGGTGTTGCGCTTTTCGCAGCCCCCGCCGCTGCGACTGCATATCGAGGGCCGGGCCGGTGCGCGCTTGAGCTTGTCGCCGCTGAGAACAAGGGTGGGGCGCTCGGTCACTTTCGAGGTGTTTTCCTTTACCGCCGAGGATTCGAGCGATCTCGCACCGGTCGCCATTGCCGATTACCAATGGGAGGTGCCGGTGGCGTTGGGCGAGGTGACGGCGAAGGGTGCGCTGACCCTGACGACGGTCTCGGGCGTGCGTGAGGATATCGTTTTTCGCGCCGGCGGGGCCGAAGCGACCTACAATATCACCGTCACCCCGCATTCGGTTGTAGAGGTGGTGATCGAACCTGGCTCTATTGTGATCGAACCAGGAGCGCGGCAGACTTTCCGTGCCAAAGCGCTGGACCGCTACGGCAATGTGGTTCCGCGCAGTTTCGGTTGGCACACCGTGGGTGGCATCGGCACGATCGACACGCGCTCCGGCTCTTTTGTCGCCAGCGACACGCCGGGCGAGGGTTGGGTTATCGCAGTGGCCAATATTCTGTTGGTTTTCTCCGATACGGGGACTAGTGTCGAAGGCACCGGCAAAGTAGTGGTGGGTGCACCCCGCCCCGAGCAATACGCGCTGCATCCGAATATTCCCAACCCGTTCAACCCCTCGACGCTGATCCGCTTCGACCTGCCGATCGCCAGCCAAGTGCAGTTGACGATTTACAATGCCTTGGGTCAGGAGATCGAGCGCTTGGTGGAAGGCTCGTTCGCACCCGGTGGGTACGAAGTCGAATGGGACGCGTTCGGGCATCGGAGTGGGATTTACTTTTATGAGCTCAAGGCCGATCCCTACCGGGGGCGGCAAAAAATGATGTTGCTGCGGTAAGGGGGTTCAGGGTGGACAGCGCGGGTGCGGTGTGTATATTGTAGGAAGATCATCAATGGAGGAATTATTATGAGTAAGAAAATCGCATTTCTCGTAGCCGGTGGCGCACTCGTTGTGTTGTTGCAGTGGGCTGTGCCCGCGGCCTATAGCGCGGTGGCCGATGAAGAGGCCGCCCAGAGCTGTCCGGCCAGCGGGTCCTGCCCGGTGTCTAAGCAGAGCGTCGAAGCCGAAGTATAGACTTCATCGCGCTGCTATAAATTGCCCGGTCCCTTGGAGGGGCCGGGTTTTTTTGTCGTTTTATTTGCTGATAATGTAGCGCAGGATTTCAACCACCTGTTCGGGGGTGCTGGCCACGGCGAGCGCGGCGGCATCGATCTCTTTGAGCGCGTGCTGCAGTTGCACCGGGTGCAGCACGATCAGTGGTTTATCGCAGGCGACGGCGAATCCGGCGTCGAAGGCGGCGTTCCACTGGCGGTACTGGTCGCCGAAGCGCACGACGATCACGTCGGCGCCGCGGATGAGGGTGCGGGTGCGGATGGCGTTGATCTGCGCGCCCTTGTGATCTTTCCAGAAACTATTCTCCTCCGGACCGAGGATGTCGACGCCGCAGTCGTCGCTGGCGGCGTGGTCGGTGACCGGCGCGGTGAAGGTGACGGGCAGATTCTCGGCGCCGTTTTGTATGAGTTGGCGCCAGTCGCTGTGGATTTCGCCGGAAAGGTAGATGGTCCATTGTTTGCTCATGGCTGGTCCTTTTGTTGGTGTTGGTTGAAGGCTGGATAATAGTAGTTTAGGAGATGTGTGTGGGCAAAATGTTGCTTTGCGTATGGTAAGCTCGTATCTTCTGCGGCAACTGACTATAGGAGGGTTTTTATATGAAATCGGCACTTGAATTGGCAATGGAAAAGGCCGACGAGGCTGTTGGGGGTGCGCAGAAGATCAAGCTTTCGGACGAGCAGAAGGCGGCTATCGACGAGGTGCGCAAGACGTATGAGGCCAAATGGGCTGAGCAGGAGATCTCGCTGAAGGGGGAGTTGGAGAAGGCGGCCGGTGCGGATCCTGCGGCATGGGCCGAGGCGCAGAGCCAGGTGCAGACCCAGATGCACAGAGTTCGCGACCAGCTTTTCGCCGAACGCGACGCCAAGATTGAGGCGATTCGCAATCCGTAGGGATTTCGAGGGATATTGCAAAAAGGGGACGGCCGGTGGCCGTCCCCTTTTTTTGTTTAACACGGGGACCAGGAGACGGTCTAGTCGTTGTCGAGGCTCACAGGTAATATTGACGGGCTCGGCGCCGTCTATGCCCATGATGAAGAGATCAGAGCCACCGTTGCGATCCGATACGAAGAGGATATGGCGACGGTTGGGCGAAAACTGCGGCGACGAGTTCGCTCTTGTTGCCGCTGCAGGCGGCCAATCCCAGTGCGCAGCTTATTAGAAAGAGAAAGATCGGTGTTTGCATGGCTTCACTCGAAAGAGCTTTAGTCTTGAGTGAACGAGGAAAGATGAACCGGGTCAAATTCTTTAGAACCGGTGGGGTGGTTATTGAGGCAAGATCGTTTGGCGGCTTGGCAATCCGCTGGCGGCGGAGCGCCGGTAGAAGTACAGGCTTACTCATAAGTGCTTATTCTCAGCGCCCGACTACCAACGCTCCGCGAAACACCGCGACATGCTCTTGATCTCTCGCGAGAATGCGATAGAGATACGTCCCGTTGGCGAGTAGGGCGCCCAATTGGTCGCGGCTGTCCCATGGGGTTTGCTGGAATCCCGGCTCTTGTGCAAATGGCCCGAGTCGGCGGATCAGGCGACCCGTCAACGCGAATACTTCGATTTCGACTTCAGCGGAGCCTGAAAGCATATAGGTAAAAGCGGAGGTCCCTTTTACCGGATGCGGGTAGAGCAGGGAGTTGGCGATACGCAGAGTGTCGCCGAAGCGGAAGGCGATTTTGTGGCGACCGATTTCCTCGTTGTCGCTGAAGAGACGGGTTTCGAGTTCGTGGCGGCCTTCACTCAGGTCGGGGTGGGGGCGCCACAGCAGGCGTGGCGGTGCGGGAAAGGCGTCGAGGGTGGAGTCCGGTGCGATCGCGCGCCCATCTAGGTAAAGTTCTATACGTGTATTGCTTAGGTCGGGGACATCGAGCAAGAGTCCTTGGCCGAGGCGCAGCGGATCGCCGCTGAAGAAGGTACCGGTTTCCGGCCACAGCGCGAAGGCGAGCGGAATATGGCCGGAGAAGAATAGTGGGATTTCCAAGCGGTTATCTTTTGCGTCGGTGTCGAGTTGATTCGCGTCTATCGTGGCAAACAGGCGCGCGCGCGATGGTGGCGCGTCGAGGCTATCGAAGCGCACTGTGCGGCTTTCGCCGCGTGCGAGGGGGCCGAGGGTCAGTTGACGTAGGGGATGGTCCAGGCCGCTTTGTTCGAGGCTTAACTGGGCACCATCGCTTGCCGCACCGAGATTGCGCACCTGCAGTTCGATTTGTAGACCGGCTTGGCCTAGTGTACTGCTCGCTCGGCTGAGTGCCAGCGAGGGGCGCGGCGCAAAGTCGGCCGACCAGCCGCTGAGTTGCGCGGTGGGGTCGGTGAACCGCGCACGCAGGAGAATATACGGGTGGATGGCGGCATCCAGCGCGCTGAGGTCGACGTCGCCGAGCGGCAAGTCGCGCAATTGCGGGTGGGTTGTCCACGTGTCGCCTTTGGCGACGAGCACGTCTAGTGAAAGTGGGCCACTGCCCGCGACCGAGAGCGCGTCCCAGCGGGCGGCCGGGCCGACCGGCACCGAAGTGAGTTGGCCGCGTGAGACTTGGCCCAGCCCCGGATAGCGGAACACCGCCGACGACAAGAGGTCGCCCATCCACACTTTGTTGTTGATCCAATCATATTGGCCGGTAATGACCCGCGTTATGTCTTGGTCGCTCTGCCACTCGTCGAGAAAGCTTCCGTCGAAGGCGTCGATCATGCGAATTCGGCGTTGGCCCTGCCACTCGACTAGATACAGACGTTCGCCGTCGGCGAGGATGCCGTCGGTCCATTCGAAAGTGAAGCCGGTCTCGGTCGGCGGCGAGGTGAATTCGCGCACTATGGACCAGTCTTGCGCCGGGTCAAAGACGCGGATCCGCCATTCGGTGTGGGCGCCTTTCTCCGAGCTCATCGCGACATTGTAGATATGGGTGCCGTCGGAGGTGATCAGCGAATGGCCGTTTTCGACCCGGCCGAATTTCCACTCTAGCAGGCCGTTGGGTACGGCGACGGTGTCAAGTACGCCGTCGATAGCGCGGATGCGCTCGATCTCGAAAGCCTTGCCGCTTTCGTTGTAGATATAACCGTCGCTGTGGTAAGTCGCTGAGATACCGGCGGTCGTCGAGTCGGCGAGCACGCCGAAATTGCCGCTGCGGAAGGTGCCGTTTAGGCCGGTGCCGATGCGGGTGAAATGGTCGATGCCCGGGTAGATTGTCGAGTCGTCGTTATACCAGCGCTTGGCGCAGAGGTAAGTGCCGTCGCTGACGAGTACGCCGGAACCCTGTAATCCGCGCACCGTGAAACCGTCTTCGCGTGTTGCTTCGGAAGGGTGTAAGGGCAACGAACGCGTCGAGAGGGAAAGGTGCCCCGCATCGTCGGGTGCGAGATCTTCGATCGTGCCGGTCAATAATTGCGACCCTCGCTGGCTCCACGTGGAGACTCTGTCGCCTAGGCGGAAGGAGCGGGTCGCGCTCCAAGGGCCAGGAGCTTGCGCGGAGTGCAGGCGGACCCGCCAGAAATAGGCCTGGTTGTCGGCGAGTTCGGGTGGTTCGTATACGGCTAAGCCGTCGACGGCAGTTTGCATCGCGGTGATGGTGTCGTTGGCGAAATTGGGCGCGGTGGTGATGGCGAACTCGCACTGGTAGGCGCGCCCGTCGAGCGGCACGGCGGCTTCCAGGCGCAGTGCTGTGCCGGGTAGTGTGGCCCCCGGCGCGGGAAATAGCGGTGTGGGCAAGAGCGGTTCAAGTATATTCAGATCCAACATTAGGCCGTTGTTGGTTTCGTCGAATTCGGCAATCCGCTTGACCCCGTCGAGCAGAACTTCAAGGCGGTAGGGGCCGCGCCGGGCGCCGACGGACCAGGCAAAGGAGAGTGTACGGGTGCCGGTGAAGGGTGGTTCGATCGCAGCGAATAGAGTCTCCGGAGGGGCTTGTGCCGGGTGGCCTAGGATGACCACCGAGAGGCTGTCGAGCGTCGGACGCCCATTGTTGCGCAATTCTGTATCGATCTGCAGAGTGGTGTGGCCGCGGACCGCGTCGGCGTCTAATTTGATCGAGGCGGGCGTGTAATCTGCGCCGGGGACCAGGGCCAGGTTTTGTGCTGGGTCGCCGATCAACTGCATGGTCAATACTGCGTCGACCCAGCTGGTGTGCGCGGCTAGGACCTGGATTTTAGCGAGGTCGAGCGCGGGACCGAACTGTAAGTTGCCGTGCGTGAAGAACTGCTCGTAGAAAAGATTCGAGAGTAGGTCGTTCTGGGCGACGAAGCTCTTGGCGCTGGCCGAGATATAGGCGATGGCACCGCGGTTGGGTTCATTGACTAGCACTTCGGCCAAGCCCTCGACGGTGGGGTTGGCGAAGAGGCCATTGAGGCATGAGAGCGCTAGTACGAGTGGTGTGCGCCGGCCATTTTGTATTTGGCTCAAATAGTCCCAATCGGGCAGGCCCAGACTGAAGACGAATTGCAGAGTGCCCGCGCTACCGTGGCCGTTGAAGTTGAGCAGCAGCGCGCCGTCGTTGAAGGTGTCTACAAAAGTGCGGCCGGTGGGATTGGGGATCGGGTCGTCTCCGGTGTTGTAGACTTTGATAGAAGTCAGGCCGGCGGGTTTGGTAAAGCGGGCGGCGAGCGAGTCGCTGGGATCGGCGAAGATGTTTTTGGGGTGGTAGTTTGCCAGATAGATCATGCGGTTGCGCCAATCGCCGGCGGGCGGGTCGAGGTCGTAGCGGATAATCTTGTCGACGACTTGCTCGGCTTCTTGGGCCGAGGAGGCGGCGAGCCGCCCGATATGGAAATCGGGTAGCAGGTCGTCGCCGTCAACTAGGGTGTAGAGGTAATCGCTCGGCGCGGTGCCGCGGCCTCGGGATTGGTAGAACAGGCTCGGTACTACAGTGGGCACGCCGCCACCTTGGATATTGCGGTAGTCCCAGGTTTCGTCGCCCAAGAGCAGGACGTAGGTCGGGCGGCCTTGCCAGTTGTGGTAGGCGTAGGAGAGAAAGTCGCGCACGGCATCGCGGTCGAGGCGTCCGTAGGTAAATTCGTCGTAAAGGTCCTCACTGGAAATGAGAGCTGTTTGCAGACCGAGGCTCTGACGGTGCATGGCGAGGCGTCGCCCAGCATGCAAAAGTTTGGGGTGGGCGATGACTAGGTAGTCGGCGCTGTGTTCGCTGCGCTGCCAACTAGATGGAAGATCGAGGCTTCCTCGGGGTGTCATTAGGGCAAGGCTGTCTGCCGCGACATAAAGGGCATCGGTCTCGTGCTGATCTTCGAAAATCGCGACATATCTCGAATTCGCGCCTTCGACTAGAGCATCGGTAAAGCGATAGCCGTTGGCGATATCGAGCAGTTCGACTTGTGGATGGCGGAGACCGCTGACCTTGATGCGGTGTCCGGCGGAAGGCGTTTGCGCGAATTCTAAGTGGCCGGTGTGGGTGGTGTAGAGGCGCCGGTAGTCGATGGCGAACCAGTTGAGGTAGACCCAGTCGAATTTGGCCTGGTCGGGGATGGACTGTACTAAAACCCGGTTGGTGCCCTTTCGCAGGGAAGTAGAGGGTATCTCCTGCTCTACTATCAATTCGACTTGCCCTTCCCGTTGCGCGCCCCAGATGCGGTCATCGATCTCGGTATGTTGGTTCAGTTTGATGATGGTATGGTGTGCCAGATCGGTGAAACCATGTAGGGCGACGCGGATGCGGGCCTGGTATTCTTCTCCTAAATCGGCGAAGGGCACATCCCCGGCGGCGATAATAGAGGCTGGGTTTTCGGATCGATTTTCGACCAGGTCCCAGAACCAATGGTCGCGGTCGTCGTCTGGCGCTGCGTCGAGACTCTCGTAGTGAATATCGCGTTCGATATGAGCCGTGGTCCAGAAGGAGCGTGCTTCTGGATAGCCGGCGACGGGAGCACCGGAGCGCTCGCTGAAGCGCAAACCCGCGTCACCGCCCCAAGTAAGCCAATAAGTGTTGTGTCGGCCGTAGAGGCTGTTGAAATCGCGGTCATCGCGGCGGTAACGTCCGTGAAAGAGCAGGAAGTCCTCCGCTTCGAAACGACCATCGGCCTGGCCCTCGACGTGCAATGGCTGTTCTTGACCCAAGTAGAACAAGCGAAAGCTGCGGGGGTCGATAGCTGCCGAGTTGGCAAAGGCGTTGACCCAATCGGGACTGATCCGGTATAATCCATCTTCACTGAGTTCCAGTTTGATCCACGGCGCTTCTGGGTTGTACCACGCGCCTTCGGCGATCTTTGCCGCCGCCGGCGTCTGCGTCCAAGCGGCGGCTTGCTCGCGATTGAGCAAGGGGTTCCACAAAGGGTTCCACAAAGGGTTGGGGGCGGTTGTCTTCGCGGCGGCACCGGCTCCGGAGAATCGTATCTCAACTAATAGGCGGGTATAGACCCGCAGGGTGTTGCGGGCGCTGTTGTAGCTATAGGGAAAGAGGCGTAGGGCGTGGGTCTCTACACCGCGCAAGACACCCAGGTATTCGCTCTCAGCGCGCTCGGAGGGTAGATAGGTATCGGATACAGGTGCGTTAGGTAGGTCAACATCGGTAAACTCGACGCTTTCTGCGTCAAGGACCCGCACCATCGGGGTTATGCCGGGCGGGGTGGCGAAAATGCGCGCGAGAAAGGGCAGTGCGGGCATGTTCTCGCTAGTTTGCAGGCGGGGCAGGGCTGTCTGCGCGGCGGCCTGCGCGGGCAGCCGCAATTCGACGATTAGGCTTCGGGCGTCGCTCCTTACGACATGGATCGCATGATGGTCCGTCGCATCTGCGGATGCGGCGGTTAGCAAGAGCGCGGCAAGAATAAAGTTCACAAATGAGATAAAGGGCAATCGGAGCACTTGGGGCGATCGCGGTTATAATGCGGAGAGAAGATGGTATCGATGCATGGCTTGTTTAAAGATAACAAGTATCCTTTTCCGCCGCCTGGCAAAGACGACGCCAGAAGAATTCGCCGGTTCCAGGATCGCGATATTGACATTGCTATTTTTAGAGACTACTATCATAAAGAGGTGAAATTATATATAGAACGCCCACCGCGATTTGAGAGGCTACCCAGTATGCAAGCGGGGTGAACGATCAATATGCAAGGAGAACGGGATATGGCGGAAACGGCTAGCTTGAAAATTGAAGACAAGACGGTAGAATTGCCCATCGTCGTCGGCAGCGAGGGCGAGATGGCGCTGGATATTTCCAAGTTGCGCGCAGAAACCGGCTATATCACCCTGGACCAGGGCTACGGCAATACCGGCTCGTGTCAGAGCGATATCACCTTTATCGATGGCGACAAAGGCATTTTGCGTTATCGGGGCTACGCGATCGAGGATTTGGCCGCGAATAGCACTTTTATCGAGACCGCCTACCTGTTGATCTGGGGCGAGTTGCCCAGCGAAGAGCAGTTGAAGGAGTTCAGCGCGCTGTTCAGCAAGCACCAAATGTTGCGCGAGGGCATCAAGCACCACTTTAACCTCTTTCCGCCGAATTCGCCACCGATGGCGGTCCTCTCCTCGGTACTCAACGCACTGAGTTGTTATTATCCCGAACTTATGGAGATCGAGGACGAGGAGACCTTCACCGAAGCCTCGGCCAGGATCATGTCCAAGGTTCGCACGATCGCCGCTTATTCCTACCGCCAGCAGTTGGGGCACCATATCGAGTATCCGCACCCGAAAAAGAAGTTCGCCGAGAATTTCCTGCACATGATGTTCAGTCAGCCCTACAACGAGTTCGAGCCCGATCCGATCTTGGTCAAGGCGCTGGACCTGATCTTTCTGTTGCACGCCGACCACGAACAAAACTGCAGCACTTCGACCGTGCGCATGGTCGGCAGCAGCGAAGCCAATCTTTTCGCCTCGGTCGCCGCTGGCGTCGGTGCGTTGTGGGGGCCGCTGCACGGGGGGGCCAATGTGGCGGTGGTCGAGATGCTCGAACGCATCAGCGCGGAGAACCTGTCGGTCAGCGACTTCGTCAGCCAAGTCAAGGACAAGAAGGCCGGTATTCGCCTGATGGGTTTCGGTCACCGGGTCTATAAAAACTTCGACCCGCGCGCCAATATCATCAAAAAGAGCTGCGAGGAGGTTCTGGCCAAGTTACATCTCGACGACCCGATGCTCGATATCGCCAAGGAGCTAGAAGCCGTGGCATTGGAAGACGAGTATTTTATCCAGCGGAAGCTCTATCCCAACGTCGATTTCTATAGCGGTGTAATACTCCGGGCCCTCGGCATTCCCAAGGAGATGTTCACTGTGATCTTCGCCATCGGCCGCATGCCAGGCTGGATCGCGCAGTGGTACGAGGAGAGCAAGTCCACCAAGATCAGCCGGCCGCGCCAGATCTATACGGGCTCGGTCGAGCGGACTTATCAACCGATAGGGGAACGGTCTTAATCGTATGAGCATCAGAGTCGAGAAGGACAGGGCCTTTGAAAAAGCCTCCGACTATGTTGACGGGCCCGATGGAATCTTCGAGCAGGATGATTCTGCGGCTGGAGCCGCGCTGCAATGTCCCTCGTGCGGCCTTTTCCCCTTTGGCGAGGTTAGTGAATGCCCCGACTGCGGCACCGCGCTGGGCGGCGAGGACAGTTCCCAGCAGAAAAGTGTGCTGTTGGCTGATGACTCGACCATGGCTCGGGGCAAGATCGGGGCGATTCTCAAGCAGATGGATTGTCAAGTGGTTGAGGCGATAGACGGCGACGAGGCGTTGCGTCTGGCGGGGATGTCCAAGCCGGATCTTGTTATCCTTGATGTAATGATGCCAAACCGTGACGGTATCAAGACACTGTGCGAATTGCGCAATGACACTCGGTTCAAGGATACGCCAATGGTCATGTTGACTTCCAAGGCGGACGCAAAGACCGTCTCCTTGGCCCTGCGCAGCCAGGCCTCTGATTATATCCTCAAGGACGCCTCGGTCGATGAGATCAAGGAACGTCTTGCGTTATACCTGGATGGGTAATAACGCGATATTTGCGGAGATAATAAACGTTGCCGCTTTAGAAGCTGCGAGATAATTTGTCCCGTGCGTGTCTGAACGCGGTTTCGATCGATGTGATCAATTCTTCAGTACCCTCCAATGAACCATCGCGGCCGAGTTGTTCGAGGTCGGCGCAGAGATTGGTGAGTGTCTGAGCGCCGAGGTTCAGGCTGCCGCCTTTGAGGGTATGCGCTTCCCGTTCCATCGTTTCGGTGTCTCCGGCGGCGGCGGCGATGCGCATGGCGGAGATGCACGCCTGGCCGTCCTCGGCAAATTGCTCGATAAAATCATCCAGCGAAAAATACCATCGTACGCTATTACCAAGGCCGGATCTATGTCGTCAACCGCCTCGGCCAAGACAATGTGCTAGTACTCGACGAAAGCGACCCGCGCACACCGGTGATGCAGTTTTCAACCGGCAACGGCACCAACCCGCACGACATCGCATTCGTCTCCCCGAGCAAGGCCTACATCTCGCGCTACGACGATACCCAAGTGCTGATTGTAAACCCGCAGGACGGCAGTGAACTCGGCACAATAGACCTCCGCGCGTTCGCCGATGTCGACGGTGCACCGGAGATGTCACAAATGGCCGTCGTCGGCGACCGCCTCTACATCGCCTGCCAACTGCAAGACCGCGACGCGGGTTTCGAACCCGCTGCGCAAGGCATCCTAGTCGTCGTCGACACCAACACCGACCAACTCGTCGACATGGACCCGAACACCGACGGCGTACAAGCCTGGTTGCTATCCGCCGGCAATCCCACCAGCGTAGTCGCCGCCGGCAATCGGCTCGTTGTCGCCGAAGTCGCGGGTTTCGGCGATATGGCCGGTGGCATCGAAGTGCTCGACCTGGCCAATGGCACCAGCCTGGGCCTCGTCATCTCCGAAGCCGCCCTCGGCGGCGATATCAACTTCCTCGATTTGGCCTCCGCCAATAAAGCCTATGTAATCGTCTCCGACGAAAATTTCGCCAACCATGTCTTTCCCGTAGATCTGGCCAACGGCACTGTTGGCAACAAACTCGCCAACCACTCCACCGGCTTCACGCCTAGTCTCGCCGTCGATGGCAAGCGCCTGATCGTCGCCGACCGCGGCACCTTCTCCGACCCCGATTCCGGCGGCCTGCTCTTCTACGATACGGACACCGACCAGCTCATAGCCGGTCCGATCTCTACCAGCCTGCCCCCATCGAGCATCGCCGTGCTCAGCGATGCCCCAGTGCCCGTGCCCACCGCGGTCGAAGGAGAGACAGGCCTCGCCTTGCCCGAGCGAAGCGACCTCGGGTTCGCCTTCCCCAATCCTTTCAACGCTGAAACACTGATCCCCTTCGAGATCGCCAGCGCGCATACCTCGGTCGAACTGACGGTATACGACCTCTTGGGGCGCCGAGTCCGCACACTCTTCGCCGGTGTATTGCAGGCCGGCGAGCACCGCTACACCTGGGACGGTCGAGGCGATAACGGAATTACGGCGGGCAGTGGTTCTTATTTTGTGGAATTGCGCCAGGGAGAAAGACGTCACGCGCGGAAGATGACGTTGCTTAAATAAAGTAAAATGAGCAGTACACGTTGCAAACGTGTTGCCTCGATTTTGCAGGACAGCAACATTGAGGCAACACCCTCGGAGCCCGCCAGGGATGGCGGGCGAGAATTAGCCACGATATAGTCTTAACTGGGCCGCCCACAGCTAGTCTACCAGAAGTGCTTATATTTACCATACTATGGCCAGACGCCCAACACGCCCACGCCCACGCAAAGATCACTACGAAGATAACGGCCCACCCATCCTTCTCTGGAGCACCGCCGCCGTGCTCTTCATACTCGCGACCTTGCCCTATCTGCTCGGCAACACCCTTATCGAATTCGAGGTCCTTGCCGCACAGCCCTTTCTGCGACTGATGCTGCTGGTCCTCACCGTCGCCGTCGCCGCACTCGCCATCCTGCGCGAGGAAATTCCGATCGCCATCCTGCCCGGCCTCGCCGCCTTACTAATTATCGGCGAAACCTTTAGCACCATGGGCACTTCGCCCGGAGCTCAAGCACCGCCCGATCGCGCGGGTTACCTACACATCTACACGCAAAACATCGGCATGGAATCCCCGGAGAAATTTATCGGGATCCTCGCCTCGGGCGATTTCGACGTCGTCCTGATGCAAGAAGCCTATGTCGGCCACAGAAAGGGCTGGGAAGTGCTCGCTAAACAACTGGGCTACCACATCTACTTTCAGATCCTGCGCCGCGACGCCGGCATGGGCAGCTTGGTTATGAGCAAAACACCCATGCAAACCCTGCCTTCCG
>JACLAC010009037.1_pt1 | contig 19656 bp, 7 predicted proteins | sample 8027881 | NCBI WGS metagenome assembly JACLAC01 (sample SAMN15725517, study PRJNA655200) | protist metagenome | isolation source: fluorescence activated cell sorting (FACS) single amplified genomes of... | place: Spain: Blaines Bay Microbial Observatory, Mediterranean Sea | collected 2016-01-19 | reverse complement strand
GGTACAAGTGGATCGACAACAACTGGCACGGGTACGGGTAGTAGTAGTGGTAGTAGTGGTAGTAGTGGCAGCAGCAGCAGTAATGGTAGTTCTGGTACGAGTGGTGGATCACAAACCACTGGTACGGGTAGCAGTCTTGGAGGTGGTGGTGGGGACAGCAGTGCTACACCAAGCGCTAGTGATGTATCCAGTTCTATTGAGAATCTTGAAGAAAACGGAGCCTCGTCTGATATAAGTGGTAATGGTAATATGAGTGCTAGTAGTGGTAACAATCGGCATAATGATGTTGGTGGAAATGATGGAGCTGGTGGTCTTGTTGGTGGTCTTGTTGGTGGTCTTTTCGGTTGTGTATTGTTGGTTATTGTCGTCTTGTTTATAAAAAGAAGAAAAGAAAACCGATCTACAATGAAAGATGACAAATCTCTTCCACCGGGTTGGTCTTCCTTTATTGATTCAAATACTGGTCATACATGTTATGTAAATGATGAAACAGGTGATACTCAATGGGAACACCCAGATCCAAATTATTCTGAAGTTGAAATGTCAACATTAAAAGTTGAAAATCCAATGCATAAAACTAGAAAAACCCAGCATCATAGTCGTGATTCAACGCAATTGCCAGATGGCTGGGAAAAACATACATATGAAGGTGATCGATTTTATCAACATGAAGATGGCACAACATCATGGGAAGCTCCAGAGGGGTCCATTGGTGGATCTGCCGGTGGTAGAGATGAAGAAAGTATGTTAGCAAGTACACATACACGTAGTGAAACAGTTTTACCTCCAGGATGGAGTAAAGACGAAAGTGGTGCTGATAAATATTATTACAATGATACTACAGGTGAAACAAGTTGGGACTACCCGGAAGGATCAACCAAAAATGGCGTTGCGTTGTAATAATTAATAGAAATAATAATAATTAAGCGAGCGTGTGTGTGTGTTTGTGAGTATGCAATAAACGAACGTACTGCTTCAACTCTTGCATTAATACTTTTCATTAATTCTGATGAGGCATCTTCACCAACCTTTTTGATTGCTGTGCCAAAAGATTTCTTTCTTCTTCTACGGATAGTGCAACACATCTCAAAAATATCTCACCATATTCTCAAGGTGCGTTAGTTTTCTCTTTGACCTTCAACGTACAATATACAAGAGTAGACGGCAAAATGAAGCCACCGCCGTATCCATTTGCGGCACCTATCGTCCAATTCCTCACTACAGTATACCATTCAAATATTGATGGCGACACAGGTTTTATTCGTCAATGTGAAGTTGCAATCACGTTTTAACTGGCGGTGCTGAATGGAAACCGAATTTATCAGCAGCTAGAATTGTTAAGCAAATCACTTCTGGAGTTTTTCTATCCACACATATTCAACGGAATGTCCATTGCGATCCGATGTGGCGGAATTATACAATTCTAATCGTCTTCTACACGATCAAAATGCATGTGCGTGAACAAAGAAATATGCAATACTTGGATACACTCAGCATGAAGATGTCGAGGAGAATGGTGGTAATCTTAAAGAAGAACAACATAAAGAACAAAAAAATAATTATGCATTGAACGCAGATTGTACAACTACATTTACCCGGTACACATATATTTGAGAATTTTTGATTTAACAATAATAATTTTCACATTTTGTTCTTTTTGGTTTCTTACGTTCTTTAAGCTACTGGAAAAAAGTTAATGCATCGTTCCACATACTTTTTGGAAATCTTTTTTCAAATGCTTTAATATTTATACTATCATTATTATTAATACGATCCTGAATAAATTTATGTAACATTTCTGTACTTATTTCATCTTCAACAACACTACGATTTCTTTCATCTTGATAACATATTGATATTAAAGTTGGAAATAAAATTTCTTTTGACTTCTCCAAACTAAAGAATTGAAATGGTAAATTGCATAATCTTTGTAATGGTGTTGGATGACTACCCCAATGTAAACTTTGCTGCCTTTCTGCACTACCACGTGCATAGTAACCAATTAATATAATGGTTTGTTCCAATATTTGATCAGCTTCCATTTCTTGTTCATGATTTGTAATTGTATTTACATTATCGCTTGTACACCATTCTAATAAATAGGCAAATATATGATACAATTCATTTTGTGTACCGGTATCTGATGATGCAGCATGTAATACATCAATATTACGTGTTGATATTTTTAACATGATATGTAATATTTGTAATGTTGTACCAATAAATGGAATAGGTGATGCAACATGACGATTAAACTGTGACGTATTTCTTCTTCCTAAGGATGACGCATTATCTTTTGCATCTTGTACTTTTTGTGATTCTGCTAAGGCCTCCACTAAATGTAACAATGCTTGTATACCAGTACTTGCAAATGCATCATGAACAAGTGGTGGAAGTGGTGTAACGTTATCATGATCACTATCACCAGTAGGTATTACATTGTACAATGTTGTAACAGTATTTTCCATGAGTATTAAACATCTCTTTAGTAACAATTGTCTCGTATCATTTAATAAACCGCCTTTACTTGCAGCACATTGATGTAACAATTCACTACATTCCAACCACATACCAGTAGATACCATATATTCTACTAGATGGTTAACACAACTAGATGGCCATTCTAATAAGGAACTCCCGTCATTATTTGTCCATTTCAATACAATGTTCATAAGAAGTAATGATGTACCACCTAAATTTGTAAAAAACAATTGTATATCATTATCGTTAATATATTGTCCTTTGGGTGATAATTCACGTTTAATGGCCAATGTACCTTCTGTCAGTACAATTAACATGGCACCAGTTGATACCAATGAATACGCAGCAGAAGATGAAAATGTTACCAATGTTTCTAATAATGATAAGCATATCGTTCGTGTTCTTCTTACTCTTTTATCTAAATTACAATAAACTGTCTCACCATTACCATCAACGTTTTCATCCTCACCTGAATATTGGTAGACATACCTTACTAGCAATTCAATACCACCACATTGTACTAAATTATTCCAACCATTATCACTTTTATTTAATTGTACATGATTGGATGTTACTTTAATTTTATTTAATAATGAAAATAATATAAATTTTAACAAACGACAATCTGATTGATAACTTGTTTCCTCATCTGGTGCTTGACTATCAGCATTGTTACCTTTTGAAAATTCTGTATGCAAAGTGTACAATGATGCACGTGATTTTTTCAATGCTTTAATAGCACCTTCTTCCCATGTTAGATCATATTCTTCTTCATCTTCTTCCTCATCACCATCCCTTGCATTACCTCCACCACCACCTCTACTTTTTTTCTTTCTCCAATTCATTTTTTTCATTCTTTCTTTAATTTTTTTCATTCTTTTTCGCATAATTTTTTGCTGTTCAATGGAAGCATTAGATGACGGGGCAATAGAAGAAGATGCACAAATAGACGTAATATCACTATCTTCCCTTTTCCCACCTTTGCGATTTTTTTTCACCCCCTTTCCCTTTCCATTAGAATTTTTACCGCCTTTACTACCACCACTGCTACTACCACTTTTTTTATTTCTCTTCCTTTTCTTTTTTTTACTCTTGGTAGTAGTGGTCATATTGGCACTTGGTTCATTCTCTGAGTGGCCACCACCGCTGCCGCCATCAGCAGCATCATACCTATTTGATGCAACATCAATGGATTCACCATTAAGCAAAGCAGCACGAAACTGTTTTCTTGGTGATCGTAAACCAGGTGAATCACCTTCTACAACACGTCTTGTAACAATATCTTCAACATCACTTTCTGTTTCATTCCCTGTAATGGAACCAACACTAAGCGCACTGTGCATCGAGTGTCGATTACTGTGTAATGAACGTGTTGTTGGCGATGTTGGCGGTGTCATTGGAGAAGTTTTACTTTGTGATGTTGCTACTAAACAGGGCATCACATCAACACCCGCACGCACAGGTGTATTAATAGTACCTGCTGCATCCGATACTAAACTACCTTCAATACCAACGTTATCTTCTTCATCTGTTGTGAATATATCATTATTATTATGACTACTACTTTTACCATTCATTCCAACTTTATGCCACATTTTCATTTGACGTTCTTCTTTTTTCTTTTGCCTTGATTGTTTTAACATTTCTTTATTCTTTTGCACTCTTTCTTCTTTTCGACTGCGACTTAAAATCAACATTTCTCTTTGTTTTTCTCTTCTTAATTTTCTTTCTTCAGCTGCTTGTTCTTTTTTTTCAACAATTTTACGTACGCGATTTTCTTCTTTTAATGTTTTTTTCCGTCTTATATCTGCAGCTGTCTCAACTTTTGCATGGTGTTCTCTTTGTCTTTGTTGTCTTTTACCTATTATTTCGGCACGTCTTGCTTCGCCATCGGCTAATCTCTCTGATAACGTTCTTTTACGATTTTCTTCTTGTAATGTATTTATAAATACAACTTCTTCAACTTTTGAATTTTCACTACCAGCTTTTTTTGCCTTTTCACGTAATTGTTGTTCTCGTCTACTGTCGCTTTCGTTTAATCTTTTTAACATTGACATTTTTGTGCTTTTTGTTCTTTGTTGACGACGTTCTGTAGCGTGCCTTAATCTCTCCGTTGACTTTCTTAATTTTGCCATTCTTTCATTATCTAATCTTTCACGATTCATTTGTGCTAAATATTGTTTTTCATCCAATTTTCTTTTAGCTTCTAATGGTGATGGCTTTCTTCGATCTGGTGATGATAATTTAGCATGAAGTGATTTGTGTAATTTACGTTCCTCTTGATGATGATGTTTACCAGGAGATGTTGGTGGTGATGTATGACGACGAAGGCTTTTCCTTCTACTACTAGTATTACTATTACCTCTGTTACTAGTAACACTACGGCCTGTAATATTGGCTTCTTCACCTTCAGAAATGGATTCTAAATTATGCACTGAATGGTCACTTACACTATGAATGCTTTCAATGGATGTTTCTAATAATGAAGACATAATATTATTATTATGATTACTATTGTTACTTGAACCAGATGAACGTTCAAGATCCTCTTCATCAACAACATCAACACCATTTATTTCATCCTCTTCGTCACATATATCAGCCCATAATTTTTTATCAGATTGATGTTTTTCAACAACAACATTTAATAAAATAGGTTGATCATCTGTACTACAACTTGCCTCAAATTCTTCAATACGGATGATATTGTCATGTTCATCACTATCATCACCACCCTTCTGTTTTCTTTTTGTATTATTAGGTGATTTTTTGGCACCTCTTGGTGGTGAAATTGTTTGTTGTAATGCTACCCGTATGCCAGAGGAACTACCTTTACTAGCTAAATGTTGTGGTGAAGTTTTTTTAACATTCCATGCAATACCACCTTGTTTTGTCAATTCATCGTCTTCAATTTTAACAGATGACGATGATAAACGTCTTACACGATCAACACTACCCGATGAAAATGTTCGCCCACCACGTGAATCCAATTCTGAATCATGTATAGGATCATCTTCTATTCCATTAAATGATTGTGAAAATTCATTTTGACGTTGAAAACTTTCTAATAATGCTTGAAAATCCATTCGCCAATCTTGTAATAATTTAATAGCCTCTTGTGTTCGAAAAATATCACTCTCATATTCACACAAGACATACACCTCATCAATTGTACGATTCACATTTGAAAACAATGCACCCCATAATTTTTGACGAATGATTTTTTGTTCATTAGTATCTCTTGAAGATGTTGCTGTTGTAGAAGATGCTAATGTTGATGATTTTTGATGAATTGCACTTCGATTTTTACCATTGTTTTTGTTACTTGCGGCAGGAGAAGAAGAAGATGGATCATATGGTTCCGCATGTGCTGAAAGACTACGACTTCTTGTCTCACCACAATCAGTCTTTTTAGATGGACTATCACTCTTACTACCACTACCACTACCAACACTATTACTACTACCCCATGCAATTTCAGTAGTATTGGCAGCAATGGAACGATTTGTTGCAGCAGCACTAACAATAGCACCACCATCAACAGAATCATCAGCAGCCAGCTCGGGAAAATTACCACTACTAAGAAGTAACAATAATTTACGCCCTCTTTCCTTTGCTTTTGCCTCTTCTTTAGCTTTGGCAGCTTTTCTTTGTTTTGTTGTCATAGGTGCAGCAGTGGGAGCAGAAGCGACACTACGGCTCTTTCCACCAGATCCTAAACTGTTCATTTTTGTTGCAACAGGTGCATTTCTTTTTTGTGCACCACCTCTTCTGGCGGCTGCAGCAAATGAAAATGATGGTACATTATCTTCCTTTTCGACATCTTTTGTGTAGGTAGTGTAATTAGAATTGGTATTGTTAGTGTTGGTATTGTTACTAGAAGAATTGGATGACATATCTTTGTCAACTTTTGAGTAGGATGTATTCATTCTCTTATTTAAAGCATTTGTATTTTTTTCGGTCGAATTTCTACTTTTCAGCCTGTTTTCAAAACCAGAGGAGGAGGAAACACCTCGTCTATTACTTTTAGATTTTGCAGTGGAAGAGGATGTATTTTGAAATGTGATTCTCCAAGCAATACCTTTGTTACTTGAATGAACCGTTGGTTGTTCTGTTGGCGGTGGTGTTGAGGATGAGGAAGTGTACGATGAATTAGAAGAAATGGATGCACCTGAAGCAGATGAAGCACGATGTCGCTGCACAGTAGTCCAATCTTCTGCCATTGTTTTCTTCTTTGATTTTGCGTCAGAGAGGGAACTAAATCAAGGGCGGCAACTACCGGTACTTCAACCTAATTGAATTTTTCAAATTCCTTGAATTGTCAAGTGATAAGTGAAAAGTGAGCCAAGAGTCAAGAGTCAAGTGAAAGTTGTTGAATTGTGCTTACCAGCTTACGAGTACGAGGTACGAGTACATACATAGGAAAAAAGAAATACGAGTAGGTTCCTATTCGAGTTCCTATATATATACTGTATATAGTTCCTAGATGTGTTCTTGAAAACTTGAAATGTGTGTACAAGTACTAGTTCCTACTGCTGTATCGACCAAAGTTTACCTGATGGTTTACTTGGTTTATATATAGACTAGAACTGGCTGCGCACACGGCACACCACACACCACACACTGCACTCTAAGATTTTCGTATATCTGATATATTTTACAGTACCAGTACTGTTAAGTACTGGTAGTATGAGAGAGAAAAATGAGGAGAGAGAGCTTGAGAGAAGAAAAAAAGTAAAAACCACCTTGGGTTGGGGTGCCTTGGAGAAAACGAGAAAACCTTGAATTGGATCCATTGTTCCCCCTTGTTCCCTTGATCTGATTCAAATCGATTCAAATTTATATATAATGAACGTGGCAAAGCAAACCAACTCCCCGTCCACCAGGAACAAAAAACAAAAGCGCGGCCTTGTACCTTTAGTAAGGCTGCTGCTAAACAATGGAAAAGAATTTACTGGATCGTATATCAAGAAATTGTGGTTGAACTACTAACAATTGAAAAAATGAGTTCGCTATTAACAACTTGCAAAGAAATTTATCAGGCACCTGAGATTATATTGTACTATGCACCAAAAGTATGGAACAATGATACTGAAGTAAGAGAAATATTTGTTGCTATGACAGAAGTACAAAATTCGCATGTTGTAACATGGATCTTCTTCAACGTATTCCATACTAATTGATCTTCCAACAAAAAGGATGTTTTCTTGAAAGAATAATAAATGGTGTGAAGCAGAAGGGACATGCTATAGGACCAGCTATTGCATACCAAGGTATGATTTTATTTCATGGGTTACAAGTTGTTGGTACACTTGCCATATTGAGATACAGTAAGTTGATGCTCTTTAGGATAAAAATAAATCAAATCGTGTATTTTCAATTCTGAAATTTTACAAACAACAAAAGACAAAAAATATCAATGCGCCTCCACTGCAGGAACTACGTTTACCGGTTTACATTATCGAATTTGGATTAAAATAGAATGTTTTTATTTTTCAAACATTTTTCGCATGCAACAACAGTGTGTGATGCTCTGTGGAACTTGCCACTGGTGAATTTAAATACTGTTGTTTTTTACCTGTTTATATTAAGGCAATATCAACAAGAATATTCTACTTACATTCCCTCCATTCTTGTGGCTCTAAATGTCTTATCATTGATTTTATCATTATTTTTATCATTGATTTTAATCTCAAAATCAGCATGGTTTGTCAACGGATTCGTTTTCTCAACGTGCAATGCCACTGCCACTGTAGTTGTTGCACTTACACTCATTTCTACTGATGATTGATCAACACCATTTTTGTGTGATTTATTCAACAATGCACTACTTATTTTTTGAAATTTTGTGTGTAATCCATTTCTTTTACAAAATTCTTTTATAAAAATAAAAAATAAAAGTCCTATAAAAAGAAAATTACTACCAAGTACTAGAAATACCATGAAGCTGCACCAAAAAGGTTCATAGCTACAAACATCTAAAGAGAAGAAATTTGCGCACCACAACATGAACAAGATAATTAACAAACTTGCCATTTCATATCGATGTAAAACGCCGTTTACTTGACTGATGTGACGGTGACCAAAGGGATGTTGCGAATCATGGAAATGCAAGGCCAATACAATTACACCAAGCGCTACATGAAGTTGAAATTCATCGCGATTTTGAAATGTAACAAGACCAATAATGAAATATTTTCGTAGCATGACAACCAGTTCCCACCAATATTTAGATTCACGATAACCAGAATGTAACATACCCCATCTTAACATTAAACTGGCATCAGTTAAACGTGCTGGTCCAGCACGACGTAAATGAAGCATGGAAAATCCTGGAAGTAGTACGCCATAGAACAAAATCATTGGAAATGCAACTAGAACAGAATACCAAAGATGATCATCCACAAAACACTCTTTTTCAAGATTTATAAATACATACGACTTATCACCAACTTTGAAACATTTCAGTGCACCACTACCAATGTGAAGCAATGATGGTAAAGATATGTACCACAGCAGCACAGCGGATGAAACAAAAGCATCTGTATCTTTGTACGTAATTCTAGCAGTTGATTGTTTGTTTCTAAGAATGATTGTTTTTGTTGTTGATTCAAAATATTCTACCAAACCACTTACTTTCTGTACTGGTGCCCATTCCTCGTTTTCAATATCTTCACGCCGTACCATGGTATCCCGATCAATATCATTAGAAATGTAACAGTGACACATGTCAATTACACTCAATGGCCCAACACTCTCTCCCAATTCACTACTGATGTAGTACCATTCTTGATCTGCTGTAAATATTTCAGTGAACAATGTTGTTGATTTTGTTGCTTTCTTCTTTGGACACAGTGATCCTCTTTCAATACTCGCGCCACATTTAAGTTTCCCACTTGTACATGGAAGATGTACAAGTACAAACCAGTACACAGCTATCATTCCCGCCATAACAATTGGACCGATAGCTGTAAATATAAGCACACCATTGTAAAATTCAAATTGATTTACATCTTTATAAAAACATTTTACATTGTTCACTCCATCTGCAAAACTAGCTATTGAGGACGCAGTGGCCAAAATATTTTCCATCAATTTTGGCCACTGTACTGACAAACCAAGTACTATACCGATCATTTGAAGGTGTGACAAGACAATTCGTTTAATTGTAGAATGCATTGCCTTTCGTCTTCTCTGTGCATCGAATGATCGAAAAGAGCGTAAACGTAGAACATTCAGACTGAAAAAGAATACGACGATTACAAAAATTGCAAATGTAATCAAACCAGATTTATCACTACCGTCTGCATTTTCACACGAAGCACAGGAGGATTCTTTTGTACGAGAGTATCCTGGTGCACATGCTTGACAAAGCCTCGACTCGTTTAAGAAGCCCAATTTTGTTGAGCAGGAGCCATTGTTGAATGACTTGCTTCCACCTAAACAAGCATCTGGGTAGAGACATTTGGCAAACATTTCATTAGATCTTTCGGAGACTGGAATTTCCCACCAACCAAGCAATCCTTTAATATTTGCAGCATCAGCACTGTCTTTGCATGTTGCACCTGAAGGACAAGAAGCGCAGCTCCACATACTTCTGTTTGGTGATGTGTTGTCAAGATATTCATCATCATCACAGAATAAACAAGTTGATTTGGACAAGTATGACCCTGTTTGACAAATGCAATCATTTGGAGATGTGGAACCGGCCAGTGAGGTTGACGATGTTCGGCATTTATTGCAAGTCATTTCCTTTCCTTTCAGTTCACGGTAGTAATTTTCATTACACAAACATACGGAAGAGGATGTACCACTTGTAACACCGTCTTTCATTTGAGAATTCAATGGGCACGATTTACATTGATTGCCATCCAAATACAAGCCGGTATTGCAGCGGCAGTCACTTGGAGAGAGAGATCCAGCTGGTGAGGTTGAGGAACTCTGGCATTTATTGCAAGTCATTTCCTTTCCTTTCAGCTCACGGTAGTAATTTTCATTACACAAACATACGGAAGAGGATGTACCACTTGTAACACCGTATTTCATTTGAGAATTCAATGGGCACGATTCACATTGAGTGCCATCCAAGTACTCATTTTCTGGGCAGACTTGTACAAACGATGCCAATTTTCCAGTCGTTTTTAGAAACGATCTCTTCCTCACACCATCACCACTGTTGCTACCATTCGTGCCACTTCGAAAATAAATGTTATGTGGACCACTTCCTGGTGTGCTTTGAAGTCCAAGATCATCAAACAAAGCTTTGCCATTGTTGTTTACTTTTGCGACAGTAGCACCAAACAATCTTGCAGCAATGCTACTTGTTTGGCTGTTGCCGTTCTTCACCAACTCTGCTGTAATTTCGACCCCATTCGTCAACAAGCCTTGAACAACAGATTTATAAATATCCAATAATTCAACTTCTGGGTATGGTTCGAGAATGTTATCTTTGTTGGTTGTTAGTCTTGTAAAGTTGCTAATCCGCAAAGATGCACCCGGTGTAGCAAGAGATGACCCAAACAACGCAACATTGTTTCGAAGGAAATTATCGTGGACGATCTTTGGCTTGTACGTAGTCCATTTGTTATCATAGATATTTTGGGCTTCTGGATTCCACAACAAACATCCGCCACCACCCCTTTTAGCTTTATTTTCACTACAGTGTGTTGCACCGTCAAAATGTACATAACTTGATACCATTGACAACGCACCACCGGAACCATCAACGGCAATATTATTTTCATATCGATCACTTTTGCCCATCCAGTTTCCTTGAGAACTGCTCACTGCACCACCATTTAATTTGGCCGTGTTACTGACAAAAACAGAACCTTCACTAGTTATTTGTTTTTGTGGCAAGAAGAGGTGAATAGCTCCACCATCCACACCAGCAACATTATTGTGGAAAGCAGTACCTTGTTTTAGCACCAACGTACCACACTCGGAGCACAATATGGCACCACCAGATCCTTTTGTTGCTGTGTTGTTAACAAATACGCTACTTGCACCAGCTTTTAAGCTTGATTTCGAAGAAGCAAAGATCCCCCCACCCCCACCATTGATTGATGTACTATTGACAATTGAAGTTTTATTCAATTCCAGTGAGCATAATGTTGACGAAATAGCACCACCACTCTCAAAAGAAGCAGATCGATGTATCAATGAATTCGTTCCAATATATATACCCTTTGATAGGCATACATATGTTCTAATCAACACTGAATTATCCAGATTGCTGTAGGAGTATAAAGTAGTTTGACATGATTTAAGACCAGTTTCTTTGTCATCATACAGTGTGACTACTTTTTTTGAAAGCGAAGCCATGCAAGCTATTGCACCACCACCAGAACGTACAGCTTTCCCATTGATCATGGTGTTTCCACGAATGCTTGATATGGTAACTTCATCTTCAAATACTGGTACACTTTTCGGCCAAATTAAACCAACATCTTTGTTGTGAAGAATCATTGTTGAGGCTGCCACACGAATATGACCACCACCAGAACCAACAACACTTACTACATTGTTACTCATTTTACAATCTAATAAGTGAGCTTCTGACCCTTCATCCAACAACATTCCACCACCACCACGTTGACCAGCTTCACATTCATTCAATGTTACACGTTCCAATCCAATTTTAGTACTGTAGACAGCGAGACCACCACCACCACCTTCACTATTGGTAGCACACCTTTCAATTCTTACGTCACTTAATAAAACTGGATTTGCAAATCGAGCAAATAAAAATCCACCACCACCACCACCACCAATGGCAGCATTGTTTGTAGCCTGAATTCGAAACATTTGTAAAGCTGCGGAGGATTCCACTGATATTGCACCTCCAGCGGACCTTTCTGCTGTGTTGCTCCTAAAAGTAGAATCAGAGAAGTGTGCCGCTGTTTGAAATCCTGAAAGATGGATGGCACCACCTTTACTACCCGCATAATTTTTATGAAATGTAACATTATTGAATTGAAAGAATGTATTTTTATAATGATCAGGTGTAGCAACGGCACCACCATTCAGCTGAGCTCTGTTATTTTCAAATTGAGAGTTTGTGAGTGAGACACCCTGCTCAGCGCATGGAACACTTATTGTTTTTGTGTAGATTGATTGTTTTGTTAATGTCATGGTATCAGCAAGTATTATATCATCGCTTTTATCGAGTTGAATTCTTTGAATACTTAATGCAAGTCTTGATTTGCCGGGAAGAAATGCATTTGCGAGATAGGTACCTGCAAAAAAAGTATATGAGCCACATGGAACACACCAAGTTGTTGTTTTATTAACAATTCTCTCTCTCTCATTTATTAAGATAGACAATGACGTACTGGGTTGAGTGTACACTTTCAATGCAGTGGCTGAAGTTCCGGACTTTACATTTCCATTCTGATCAACATTGTACATTCCATCATACTTGATATACAATGATAATTGAACACAATTGGATCCACCATCTGATCGACCACTATCATCATCATATGCTAAACCACCACCATTTCCATCAACAGCGGTATTACTGTTAAACATGCTGTTGGATGTAGAGCGAAAAATTGCACTTGATCGGATTGCAATACCACCACCATTTTTTTGTGCAACATTTCCACTGATCATTAAATGTGTATTCCTTCCATTTTCATCAATACGTGTACCTTGATCTTGAAGATATACACCACCACCACTAATAGTTGCAGCAGTATTATTTATAACATCCATTCTGGCACCGGAAGATACTGTGATGGATGATGCAAAATAAGCACAAACACCACCACCTGCTTGTTCAGCTGTATTTCCAATCACAACCATTTGTGTACCACTACCACTTACATCAAGACGTGTAACTTGAATTTTAAGATAAACACCACCTCCATGATGAGTTGCAGCAGTATTATTAATAACATCCATTCTGGCACCGGAAGATACTGTGATGGAGGATGCATAAATAGCATAAATACCACCACCTGCTTGTTCAGCTGTATTTCCACTCACTACCATTTGTGTACCACTACCACTTACATCAAGACGTGTACCTTGACTTGTAAGATACACACCACCACCATGAATAGTTGCAGCAGTATTATTTATAACGTCCATTTTGGCACCGGAAGATACTGTGATGGAGGATGCAGTAGCAGCACAAATACCACCACCTACTTGTTTAGCTGTATTTCCATTCACTACCAATTTTGTACCACTACCACTTACATCAAGACGTGTATCTTGATCTTGAAGATGCACACCACCACAATAAATAGTTGCAGCACTATTATTTATCACATCCATGTTTGCACCGGAAGATACTGTGATGGATGATGCAGTAGCAGCATAAACACCACCTGCTTGTTTAGCTGTATTTCCATTCACAACCATTTGTGTACCACTACCACTTACATCAAGACGTGTACCTTGATCTTGAAGATATATACCACCACCATAAGCATCTGCAACATTTCTTAAAATCAAAGAAGATGGTTGACTTGCCACTACTACAATAGAACCACCTCCATGTGCCATAATACCACCACCTCTTTGAGTAGCTGTATTCGATTCAAAGGTACTACTATCAAGAACAAGAGTAGCCCCCTTTATCACATATGCCCCACCACCGTAATGAGTGACCTCGCACATTCGCACTAGTGTACGTATCATATGCACACGTCCACTTGGATTTGATCCATTCTTTGAAACAGCAAACGCTCCACCTGCATTCGTTTTACCACGTTCTAAAATTAAATCGCTGACAGTAATATTTCCATATGCTACAAATAGACGTGTAGTACCAGCACCAGAAATAATAGCATTATTACCACTTCCAATCTCACTTGATAAGCTAAGTGACGTACCAGAAGCAACAATAATAGGAGAAGATAGCGTACATGTCTGCCCACGAAGTAAAGTATGAACACCAACACTTGATTTACCACCCTGAGTACACCAATCTGAACTTAAACGTCGTTGCTGACGGACAGTTGCCTCAGACACCTTGGATGATTGTTTTTGTTCTTCAATATTTTCCGAAAGAAATTCAGGTAAAAGAGGAGCTGCAGGAGCTACTGGAACATTAGACACGATCGAAAGACTTGGTTGAATTGGTTGCGTAGAAAAATTGGGAGAAAGAAGGGGTGGGGTGGATATTGGTAGCATTGATACTGGAAGTTTCACCACTGAAACGTCGTGATCCTCCTCTACCCTGTTGAAACTATTCGTTTCAGCTGGCACAACGCTGGTACCAACCAGAACGAAAAGAACGAAAGAATAAACCATGGTGAGCGATACAGATGTTTGCATGTGACTCGCGCTTAGCTGTTTCATTCGCAAGTATTCAATTGTCATCGTTGATGATAGCAGAATGAATGACAGTATAAGTAACTTTTTGTTATTTTGAATGTCTTACGTCTTAAGTCAAAATATAAGACAAATTGATACCCAAAAAGATTAAAAAATGGGTACCAAAAAGATTCACGACACTTTTACCATTCCTACAATTTTCAACAATTGCAATCGATCTATCGATGCCAAAAATATTTCAGATCTTAGCGTGTGTTACCCAAGGTGTTACCACAGTATCAAAATATGTTAATGTAGTTCCTAACACTGTAGGATCGTATTCGATATTTCAGTGATACGAGTAGTAGGATCATCATCACCCAAGATTCGGTTTCCACTGAAAATGACCCCATAACCAATTCCAAATCAACCCAGGACCAAGAAATAACTGTGAGATTGTTCTTTCAAATTTTTGTTTGAGTGTTTGGCTTGTCTACAACTAGAACTTTTCTGAAAATGGGAAAAAGTCGTTGGATTCGGTTTTTTTTTGGTTTTTTTGTTTTTTTTTCCATTCAAATTTAAACTTCTACCAAAGCTAAAAATAAACTTCTACATTGTAAGTTCTTCTTCTTGTAAAAAAAATTATTTCACCCTCACTCTCCGTCGCATTGCACTTCAACCGCAGTCGAGTATGTTTATGGTTGTAGTCACAGTATGACAGCAAGCCTAACGCGGTTGGTTGAAACACATGATGTGTTTACTCTTCAGCATACTTTTTACCACGCCCGTTTAAATGCGTGGAAGAACAATATAAAAAGATTTAAATTTTTTTTTATTTCGTTTCTTATTTAAGAAAGACGGAACGCTTCTCCAAGACAACCATACTGTCTAACACGATTTCCTAACAAATAACCTTCCAACAAACCACATTGTGTTATTTACTTGTATGAATACATGTACTAACTTTCATTTTTTTTATTTATTTATTTTTTTTACAAAATCCCCCCTTTTTTAAAAAATAGTCATCATGAGAGAAATCGTTCATATCCAAGGTGGTCAATGCGGTAACCAAATCGGTGCCAAATTCTGGGAAGTCATCTCCGACGAACACGGTGTTGACCCAACAGGTACATACCACGGTGATTCCGATCTTCAATTGGAACGCATCAACGTTTACTTTAATGAAGCCACCGGCGGCCGTTACGTTCCAAGAGCCATCCTTATGGATTTGGAACCAGGTACCATGGATTCCGTCCGTGCAGGACCATTCGGACAATTGTTCCGCCCAGATAACTTTGTCTTCGGACAAACTGGTGCCGGTAATAACTGGGCCAAAGGTCACTACACCGAAGGTGCCGAACTTATTGACTCCGTCCTTGACGTTGTCCGTAAAGAAGCCGAATCATGTGACTGCCTCCAAGGTTTCCAAATCACTCACTCTTTGGGTGGTGGTACCGGTTCCGGTATGGGTACACTTTTGATCTCCAAGATCCGTGAAGAATACCCAGATAGAATCATGATGACTTTCTCTGTCTTCCCATCACCAAAAGTATCTGATACTGTTGTCGAACCATACAATGCCACATTGTCTGTTCACCAATTAGTTGAAAATGCCGATGAAGTTATGGTCCTTGATAACGAAGCCCTTTACGATATCTGTTTCCGTACACTTAAATTGACCACCCCAACCTACGGTGATCTTAACCACTTGGTCTCAGCTGCCATGTCTGGCGTTACATGCTGCCTTCGTTTCCCAGGTCAATTGAACTCTGACTTAAGAAAAATTGCAGTCAATATGATTCCATTCCCACGTCTTCACTTTTTCATGATTGGATTCGCACCACTTACATCCCGTGGTTCCCAACAGTACCGTGCCCTTACTGTTCCAGAACTCACCCAACAACAGTTCGACGCCAAAAACATGATGTGCGCCTCAGACCCACGTCACGGCCGTTACTTAACTGCTTGCTGTATGTTCCGTGGACGCATGTCCACCAAAGAAGTTGACGAACAAATGCTCAACGTCCAAAACAAAAACAGTTCATACTTTGTTGAATGGATCCCAAACAACATCAAATCATCTGTCTGTGATATTCCACCAAAGGGATTAAAAATGTCCACCACCTTTATTGGAAACTCCACCGCCATCCAAGAGATGTTCAAACGTGTCTCCGAGCAATTCACTGCTATGTTCCGTCGTAAAGCTTTCCTTCACTGGTACACTGGTGAAGGTATGGATGAAATGGAATTCACCGAAGCCGAATCAAACATGAACGATCTTGTCTCCGAGTACCAACAGTACCAAGATGCCACCGCCGAAGAGGAAGGTGAATTCGACGAAGATGAAGATATGGACATGATGTAAATTGTGTCTGTTGATTCAGATTCAAAAGGGGTGGGAACAACATTAGAATTAATGACGGCGTGATGACCGCTACTTCATAAAATAAGTATTGCTGAAGTCTCACTTTCTTTTTCACTGCGGTGAATTAGACCTGACCAGTCTTGTGTTGATCTTTTCCATTGATGTATGTACAAATTTAAGAGTTTGATCATTAGATGTACATTTTATAATTAAACGATTTGCATATACTTCATAAAACAATTGTACCTTCTTTGTACTTCTCTTTTCCATATTTTTGATTTTCTTTTTTCTGTTGGGAAAAGTCTTACAGTATTAGTTTACTTAAAGTCGTGGTTTTGACTGTGTACTGTTAAGTACTGACTGTATCTTTAATCTTATCAATGTAAAACATGTTATAATTTTTTTTTCTCCTTTCAATCTTTCATCAAACTGTAGATGATGGAACAAACAAAATACAGGTAAAACAATGGCGACCAACAATCCCTACGTGCTTCAGCTTCCATTTGATCCAAAGTTGAGTCTAAGCAAGAAGAATACAGCATACAGGCAAGTTTGCTGTTGTGGTTTACTTCCGATTTCACCTGCACCTGTCAATTTTAACAGTTTTGGCAAATGTTGTCAGGGTGCAGGCGGTCAAGCATCTCACACAAAATCATTGCATTGGTCATACGATTTCTTACTGCCAGTTGGCACACCAATATTATCAGCTTGTGATGGTGTAGTGGTTGCTGCCGTTGATTCCTTTGTAGGTGGTGGTACAGATATAAAGTACAAAGCTCGAGCAAATTATGTTGTTGTAAGACATGAGAGAGATGGATTGTATTCAAGATATTATCATTTACAACCAAATAGTTTAGCTGTTAAAAGAGGCGAAAGAATACAAGCTGGTACTGCATTAGGATTGAGTGGATGCACTGGATATACTACGGGCCCGCACTTGCATTTTGATGTTGTAGATTTTTGCATATATAGTTATGCTCGTGTTGTTGCTGTTGAAGACACTATTATTGAAAACAAAAAGAAAACAAAAGGTTCTGAACCAACACCAAAAGACAACGGGAACTTTACTGATTTGTATTCTTGCGTAGCACAATTTAGTGGCGCGCTACCATTTTTCGATGAAAATCCATTGGTTGGACGTATACAATGGGCTGATCCACCGGATGCTACATTAAATCCATTAAACAATTCCAATTTGATAAATGGAAATATTGCGGTAGTTGCTCGTTGTGGTAACACTGATTTCATCGATAAAGCATTAAGATCAGAAAATGCAGGTGCAATTGGAGTTCTTATTGTTAACAACAGCGAGGGGCCAGAGCTACATGTATGTGCTACACCAAAAGGTTATACTAAGCATAAACCGAATATTCCTGTTGTAATGGTAACAAAGGATGATGGTGCAAAGTTAAAAAATGGTCAACAAATAATGATGGGATTGCAGAAAGAGGCAACCTCCAAAGCAATATCTTCTTCGGCACTAAGAAAAGAATGGAAAGAAGTTGGAAACGATAAAGAGTTTAGTAAATATCAACCAGTGACGGTTGGACCTGTACATTTTTGCATTAATAGTGGGAATAACGAAAATATTGAAGAGGTGAAACACAATGATGATGGTGATGATAATGATGTTACTTTGATCTGGAAAGATCCTAAAATAAACGAACTTGCACAGACACATGCATTAAGAATACACCCATTAAAAGGCAGTCAAAGTGCATAGCAATACCATGGAAATAAATAGAATAAATAATTTCTGGGCCAGCTTTCAAAAACGTTGAAACGTCATAAAACAAAAATAAAGTCTGTTTTTTTTCCGGATTCTTCACACGAGACACACTCTTTGAACGATTGTTACTACGAACTGCTGTTCATTCACTCACCACCACTACCATTTTTTTCTTGATCCGTTTTGTTGATTTTTTGCACCTTTATCATCACATCAATGTTTTTTTTTCGGATTCTTTGCAACGAAACATGATTCAATAGTGTAGTTTAAATGTACAGTAAATATTTTTTTTATTTTTTATTTTTTACAATTATATATAGTGGTAGATACTATCGATAGGAACCTATCCAGTACCCCCCTCTGATCCTCTCTCTGACTCTCTGATCACTGATCACACACACCACTAAATTAACACTTACTGATTGATATATTTGTACAGCGAATTAATACAACAATATTAAAAAACACATTAACATAGCGTCCTAGGCCTAGCTAGCATCTGTCTGTTCACACACACACAGAGAGACGAGAGCCAATGAATGCGAGATCGTTTTTACCCAGTCTATTTATAGGCGCAATTAAGCGCAACTCCCTGAAAGTCCCTGAATCATTTTCATGAGAGAATTACATTTAGGAACTAGGAACTACTACTACGAGGTACTGTGCTGAATCACACACTTACGAGTACCTCGTACCTGGTACGAGTACACAAGCACTTACACACACCTTATCGTCTTACCTCGCACATACGAGCTCAGTCAGTGGCACCACACTTATATATATTTAGATCCTTGGGGGGCCCAGTCTTCTA
>JACLAC010016062.1_pt1 | contig 19666 bp, 18 predicted proteins | sample 8027881 | NCBI WGS metagenome assembly JACLAC01 (sample SAMN15725517, study PRJNA655200) | protist metagenome | isolation source: fluorescence activated cell sorting (FACS) single amplified genomes of... | place: Spain: Blaines Bay Microbial Observatory, Mediterranean Sea | collected 2016-01-19 | reverse complement strand
CCTGCCAATACTGATGGGAAACGAGCCGCAAACTCGTTGATTCCCCAAAGATGATAAGAGGCCGCCTGCTCCCAGAAAAAGAAAGGAGGTTTTTCCGCGAAGGGATAGTCGTTGATGTAGATATTCAAATAGTTGTCCCGCTCCACCATCTGTCGGCTGGCTTCTGCGTAGATGTTCTCATCCCAGTCCACCAATGGGGTGTCGCCAAGTCCGGGCAGGAGCATGACAATCCCAAAGTAGAGCAGGACCAGTTTGAGTCGGATCGGGTTTTGTAGAAAGCGCGGCAGGGCGTCCATGCCTCCGTTCAGATGCAGGGGGAAAGACCACACTCAGGTGGCCTTTTCAGGGATGGGTAAGTGATGTTCTTCGGGGTGCCTTCATTCAAGTCCTATACCCGCTACAAACTAGCGGAGAAAGGCGTTCACTGGTCACCATTGGGTAGTTGAAAGTAGAGTTCACGCACTTGGCGCAGGTGTTCACCCATGACAGCTTTTGCAAGTGGTGCGTCACGCTGCTCCAAGGCCGAAAGTAAACGGCGATGATCATTCAGAAAGGGTTCAGACATTCCAGCACTCCAGGCTTTCTCCTGAAGACGCCGCCACATGGGCGAGTGCTGCATCTGATTCCAGAGGTACTCGGTCATTGCAACCATCGCACGATTGCCCGTTGCTTCTGCAATCAACAAGTGAAAGCGACGATCTCCGTTGGCACCAGCCATATCTTCCGCTTCCATCTCTCGAATGGTCTGCTCGAGTTCCTCCAGCAAGTCAGCGGGCATTCGCTGGGCAGCCAATTCTGCGTTGTTGCGCTCCAGTTCAAAGCGAGCCTCAATCAATTCAGAAGGACTTGGTCCAGCAGTCGCCTGGCTACCTGGAAGTGGTCCCTCTTCCGTACGGTCAGAAATCACGAAGATACCAGCCCCTACGCGCACCTCAACCAAACCGGCTAACTCTAGGGCAATCATCGCTTCACGCACGGTGGGTCGACTTACTCCAAGCTGCTTTGCCAAATCACGCTCTGGTGGTAATCGGCTACCCACCGTGAACTCTCCAGAGCGAATCAATGCGCCCAGTTGGCGAGCCACCTGCTCAAATAAACGCTGCGACTGTACAAGCTTCAGGGGCATTCAGGTCCTTCAGATGATATTATGAATTGGTCAGGCCATTTTTTCATTTGACAGTACAACCTTTCCTTACTAGGTTTTTTGGTTGTGTCAAACAAAAGAGTAATTTGGCACAATGTTTTCGCAATTGGTCAGGCCCCTTTTTCGTTTGACAACCCGAACACAGCATCCCAAGATAGGGAGCTTTAGACCAATAATCAACCACCTTTGCACGCAGGGAAAGCCATGGCATTCGCACCACGTATTCGGGAAGAGCTAACGCAGATTTGCGGCAGCAAGTGGGTTAAGGATGACGAGGTCACGCTCTACACCTATCGCAGCGATGGACTGACACTTTACACAAAGTTGCCAATGGGCATCGTCTATCCGGCCAATTCGGAAGAATTGGTTCGAGTCGTCAAAGTCTTGTATCGTGAAAAGCTGACCTTCCTGGCAAGAGGAGCCGGCACCGGCCTTTCTGGAGGAGCTGTGCCTCAGGAAGATACCGTAATCATCGAAATGGATCGGTTCAAAGAAATTCACGATATTGATTATATCAACCGAACCATCACGGTGGGCCCAGGCGTGGTCAATCTGCGTATCTCCGAAAAGGTACGCCCAAACGGCTATCATTTTGTTCCAGACCCATCCTCACAGAAAGCCTGCACTATCGGCGGTAACGTCGCTGAAAACTCTGGTGGCCCACACACTCTAAAGTACGGAGTGACCGTCAATCACGTTCTCGGTATGGAGGTTGTCTTGCCTGACGGTGAACTGATTCAGGTCGGCGGAGATTTTCACAATCAGCCCGGTCCAGACTTGCTTGGACTGATCAACGGTTCAGAAGGCACCTTCGGCATCGTGACCAAGGTAGTCTGTAGATTGACACCAAATCCGGAGAAAGCCGTAACTCTGTTGGGGATTTTTGATTCCGTCCGTTGCGCCTGCGATGCTGTCTCGGCAGTGATTCGGAGTGGAACTGTACCAGCGGCTCTGGAGTTGATCGACAAAACCGTGATTTACGCGGTGGAGCAGACTCTCAAGCCCGGTTTTCCTCAAGATGCTGAGGCGGTACTGATCGTTGAACTGGAAGATTTAATCGATGGAATCGACAACGATGCTGCGAAAGTGGAAGAATTGTTGATGCAAAACGGAGCTCAGAAGGTTGAGCGGGCCAAGGATGATGCTGAACGTGCGAGAATCTGGCGTGCACGCAAAGAGAGCTTTGGAGCGATTGGGCGGATTTCCCCAAGTTACTATGTGCAAGATGGGGTAATTCCTCGCAGTAAGCTGCCCGAAGTCATTGAGCAGGTTGAAGCCATTGGCAAGAAGTACAACCTGACAGTAGCCAACGTCTTCCACGCAGGTGATGGTAATCTACATCCGCTGATTCTTTACAACTACAAGGATGCAGACGAAGTGGAGCGCACTCATCATGCTGGAGAAGAGATTCTCAAGGTCTGTCTGTCTTGTGGCGGGGCTCTCTCTGGAGAACACGGAATTGGTCTGGAGAAGCGTAAGCTGATGACCGATCTCTACAGCGAAAATGACCTAGAAAACATGAATTGGGTGAGGGAGTGCTTCAATCCTGAAAGCTTGCTCAATCCCTCCAAGGCCATTCCCACTCCGAGTCGCTGCGGTGAATCCAAACGGCCGGTGCACATTTCTGACGATATAGCCGCATCCAAAATGGTAGCCCGCAAATCCGGAGTGGCAGTATGACAACCTTTACCCCTGCTTCGATTGAAGAAGCCCAAACATGGCTTCAGCAAAGACTAGAGCAACCCAAACCCTTTCAAATTCGTGGCAATCAAACCCACTTCCAAGCTAAAGCGGTCCCTTCGTCTGCTGAAAGTGAGGATGTGCTCTCACTCAGCAAGCTGACAGCAACCAACTTCTTTGATCCTGATGACATGGTCGTTGGTGTCGAGGCTGGAATGAGCATCTCCAAATTGCAGGAAATCCTGGCTGAAAAGAAGATGGTCCTGCCAGTGAATCCCTGGTTCGGCAACTCAACACTTGGTGGCTTGCTAGCCTGCAACGATATTGGGCCAAACCGGCTGATGATGGGTGGTCTGCGTGACTGCATTATTGGGATCGAATACCTTAACGGCCGCGCAGAGCGTGTTCATGCTGGAGGCAAGGTAGTTAAGAATGTCACAGGCTATGACCTCTGTCGAATGATGCTGGGTAGCTTGGGTGGTCTGGGTGTAATCACTGCTGCTAACTTCAAAGTTATTCCCCAGCCTGTTGAGCCACATGGCCTATACAGTCGCTTCCAGGATACTTCCTGGTTGTTGGGAGTTGCTGCCTTGCAGGAAGCACGGTTGCCCATTGACTGGATTCAGGCTCTCGCACCAGCTACCACCGGAGAGCCAGACTGGATTCTGGGTATTGGCATCTCGGGTAATCCAGAACGACAAGCACGTCTGGAAAAAGAGCTCCAGAGCCTCTTCCAAAATCAACTTAAATCCATCACCGATGGCAAAACTAATCGCAGCCTGGGCTATCTTCCGGGTACAGACCGCTACACTGGTTGGTTGGAAGGGTTGCGAAAGAAGTGGAAGTTGCTGCCCAACCACCTACATGTGATAGTTCTGCTGAACACTCGCGATGCACTACAACCAATACGGTTGGAAGTCTTGCAACATAGCGATTTGCATCAGGTAATTCATCCTATCGGAGCCGACCTTCACTTCCTACTGGATGTCGAAGATCCAAATGAACAACTGAATTTCCTGCAAGAGCTCAAGAATCGTTTCCGGCGTACAGATGCAAAGATGGTCTTTGGCAATGCACACCAAGATCTAAGCCTGCAAGATCTTGGTGAATTTGGACGCTCCATAGCCTACAGCTTTACGCAGCGACTACAACGACATCTGGACCCAGCTAGTGTTTTCCACGCACCCTTTTACCAACTTCCGCAAGCCATGAATGCCTCATGACCACCACGACCATTCAAAAGCCTCTGGGCAATTCTGGTCAGACTATCCAGCAGTTGCTTCGAGGAACCGACTTCGATAACATCCTGACCTGCGTTCACTGCGGTTTATGTCTGGATAACTGCCCGACCTATCGTGAGTTACACGATGAGAAAGAGTCCCCTCGCGGGCGACTCTACCTGATGCGTGGCTTGTACGATGGGGAACTGGACCTGACAGAAGAAATCAAGGGATCCCTGGATCGCTGTCTGGGTTGCCGTGCCTGTGAGACGGCTTGTCCTTCAGGAGTGCCATACGGAGAGCTACTGGAGAAAGTCCGAGGTGTAATCCATGAAACCTCTTCACAGGGTGTGATTGAGCAGACTCTGCGAACTGTTTTGCTCAAGGGGCTCTTCCGTTCTACTTTTCTGCTCTCCACAGCCAGTAAGCTTCTTAAGCTCTATGCACTGACAGGACTACCCAAGTTGATCACCAATACAGCTTTGGGCAAGTTCCTACCCAAGTCTTTCGTTTTCCAGCAGCATCTACTTCCTGACTGCTCTGGACGCTCCTTCAAGCAACAGCACGCCCACGACGATCTGCAAGCCGTGGCAGGAACCAAGTCACTAGGTAGGGTAGGGCTCTTCACCGGATGCGTAATGGATGTCTCCGAAGCTGCGGTGCACGAATCCACTGTGCGTCTGCTGCGTGCCATTGGCTACGACGTAGTTGTTCCAGAAGAGCAAGGTTGCTGTGGGGCACTGCATGTTCACAGCGGAGACCGCATTACCGCAAGAGAACTGGCAGAAACCAACCGGCAGGCCTTTGCTGAGCACAACTTTGATCTGGTCGTTACCAACGCAGCCGGATGTAGCGCTCAACTCAAGGACTATCACCATTTATTCCCAAAGAGCGATCCTGGGCACAACAAGGACTGGAAAGGGCTGAGCAGTAAGATTGTTGACATTCTTGAACTACTTTCTCGGCACCCTGAAGAAGTTACTCAACTCTCCTGGCGACAAGAAGAAGACGTAGTACTTTACGATGCTCCATGTCACCTGATGCACGCCCAGAAAATCGACGCCAACCCACGTCAACTGGTCAATAGTCTACCCGGAGTGAAACTCGTGCCATTGACGGAATCCAACTGGTGCTGTGGTTCTGCGGGCATCTACAATCTACTTCAGCCCGAGTTGGCTGGAGATGTACTCAAACGCAAGATTGACTCAGTCCGTGAAACCTTAGAAGCCAATCCCAAAGCAACCACCCTGGTCACTGGAAATCCTGGCTGCCTCTACCAGATCCGAGCCGGTATTCGTGAGGCCAAGCTCCCCTTGCGAGTGATCCATCCTGCCGTCTATCTCGCTGAACGTCTACAAGGCTAAATTCCTTCTGGGGGACAACTGTCCTTTGTCCCCCATCCGCTCTTCTTCGACTGCACTCTCGGCTGCCAAATCCTTGTGGGACGTGATTCTTCGCCTTGCAATTCCCGACCAGTATTTCCAACCTGTTATAGCTTTTTTGAATTACTGATCACAACAACCAATTGTATCCACCCATCCTTATTCGCAATCATCACCCACCATGTCCATCATCTGGAAAACAATTCAGACTCTGCTAGGCATCTCTTTTCTATTGATGCTAGCACTGGTTCTAACACACGCATTACTGCTTCGTCCACGTGTCGATTTACAATTATTGGTTCCAGAAGAAAGTTTTGAACTACCTACCTCAATGACATTCTTTCCAGGATCCACCGCAGAATTTGTAGTCACTGAAAAAGCTGGACGAATCAAATGGTTTACCGAGGGAGCACTTCAAAATAGTGGCCTACTACTTGACTTGACTGACACAGTCTATTCCGCAGGCTGGGAAGAAGGACTCCTCTCACTAGCCTTCGACCCCGATTATGCCAAGAACCGCTATGCCTACATATTTTATTCATTAGACAGTCCCAAACGATCTCGGCTGTCTCGTTTTACGGTGAATTCAGACAATATCGCAGACCGTTCGAGCGAGTTAGCCCTGCTAGAAATTCCTAAAACTTCCGACAGCCACAATGGTGGAATGCTTCAGTTCGGCACTGATGGATTTCTATATGTTTCTGTAGGTGATGGATATCAGGGTGATGATGCTCAGGACCTTAGTGACCTGAAAGGTAGTCTACTGCGATTGGATATACGCAACGCCAGTGAGGAGGTGCCCTATGCAATTCCACCAGACAATCCCTTCGCTAGTAACAGTGAAGGGATTCGTGCTGAAATCCTAGCATGGGGATTTCGTAATCCTTGGAGATTCAGTATTGATGAATTGACTGGACACATTTTTGTTGGAGATGTCGGCGACAACCATCAAGAAGAGATCAGTCGTGTTGAGATAGGGAAAGACCACGGGTGGCCAATTTTGGAAGGCGACCAGTGTTACCCTCCTGGGACAGAAAATTGTGACAAGGAAGGTACTGTGCTCCCAATTGCTTCCTTCGAACACACCTTTATTCGGTCTGTAATTGGAGGGTATGTCTACAGAGGAGAAGACATTCCCTGGCTCCGTGGTCAGTATGTTTATGGAGACTACTTTCGTGGACTCTTTCAACTGGATCCTACCGAACCAGACATTCAGCATTTCCCCCATGTTTTGGTCTACAAGCCTAGAATGCAGCATGGGGAAGAACTAGGAGAGGTGATGTTCTTCTCTTCACTGACAGAGGACGCAGCTGGAGAGTTATACGCAACCAGTCTGAGTGGCGCCGTCTACAAGCTGCAGCTCTTGTCTCCCAGCAAAGAATTGAAGGGGTTTTTCAGAGCTCTTGGAGACTTCCGTTAAACATTTCATGGGTAGTCATTGATGTTGATACTGATTGCAAAAGTGTGGTCGTGGACAATGAGATGTGGGTTCCTGATAGCTTTGGTGTTAGGAACTGGAGTGCTTTATGTCCGGCTATTGGATGACGACACGATCGGCAAATACCAGATCGACACCAAGGTGGGAGCTGCCCTGTATCTCCAATATAATTGTCAAACTTGTCACGGTACGGAGGGTCTAAACCCTCCTGTGGATGGCTACCCACACCTCGCTGGACAACCAGCCTCCTACTTGATTAATCAGATGCTCGACATCAAGTACAAACGTCGCAGCAATGGCATGACTACCATCATGTGGCCCACGATCAACCAGGTTAACGATTCTGAAATTCGTCAGATTGGACAATACTTAGCAAGAATTCAATGAGAACAGGGGAACAATCTTGAGGGAAGATTTTGGAATCAACAAGAAAAGAATAGACCTAGCGGCCACTGCGTACGGAACTCTTGAACTGGCTGATGATTTGATTTCGCTTGTGTAGCATCTGCTTGAGTTGGAGATTCTCTTGCTCCAGCATAGCAACCCTTGACTTCAGTTGACCGACCTCGCTCTCATCATACTCCACTTCTGCAACCGGATCTTCATACTGACGATCTGTCGGGAACAATTCGCCCTGCTCTTTCTCCTTAGGTGCTACCTGAAAAAAAGAAACCTCCTTGTCTAAATCATATACTTCTTGAAACTCATCATCTTTCTCAAGATCGTAGTAGCGTAGATGATCGACCACCTGATCCTCCCTGCGATCCAACAGCAGCCAAATAAGCAGAGCAGGCATGGCGATGATCAAATAGAGCAGAAGCCCTGCGAAGATCGCGACAATTACGTTAATTTCGAGCTCTTCTCCACCAATCCCGGAGACAACCTTCTCTGACGAGCCAGAAAACTCAGCAAAGCCGAAATAAACACCGATCAAACACAATAAGGACCAAATGATCAGTAGCCATTTGGCAAAATTTCTCATGCCTTTGTATCCAGATTTTTAAAGGAAGAACAGTGGAGTTTTGAGAGATTGAACATACCAAGATGGAAGTATCGGTTCAAATGATTTCCAGTTTGAACCAAACTTCTATTGAGTGGTTGCTAGCGAGAATCTTGGGGTGCGAAAAAAGGATTTGTATCAGGTGAATTCCCGCCCTGTTGTCAAGTTCAGTGCAGGTTATGCTTGGTTCCAAGCTCAGGCTCACTGTCATCAACGACCGTGCAGATAACCCACTCAAGGGTCGTGATTCGCTGTTCTAGCTGCTTGATCTTATGGTCCTGCACTTCTAGCAATGCTTGCAGTTCCCGGTTAGTTTTACCTTCCATTTATTCCCTTGGTGGTCAGCACTCTTAATAAAGCACTATGGCGCATCCATCTGCGTAAATTTTGATTGATCTATCGCGTATGCGGCACAATCTGGGCCACCAATCACTCAAAACAAAAGATTTAAAAAAATTGAATCTCACAACGCCCTAACTGAGAAACTCCAAACTGTTTCTTTCCATAAACAAACTCAGCAACTTTGGCATTCTTGAAAGAAAGTTTTTTCTGGTTGTCTCTTCGCAAACTGAAGTTCATTCTGGAAAATCATCTTTTCACAGCAGATTTCGCTACTCTTTCCGCAAAGTTCCAAATCATCTTAGCTAACAACAGTCTCGACAACTCTGCACACTACTACAACCCAACACCTCTTGTTCGCTCATGTTTTCTTGGTTTGAAGATCGTCTGAACCCATTTCCTAATGAAGAACCAACTCAGCCACCCCAAGGACTGGTGGCCTTCTGTTGGCACTACGCCAAGCCTGCAGGCCCCTGGTTATTCCTGATGTCGGCAGTCACCGCACTAATTTCCATTGGAGAGGTCTACCTGTTTGGATTTCTGGGCAACATTGTGGATTGGCTGGCGGCAAGTGGACAGGAAGGATTTCTAGAGCGTGAGGGAGGAAAGTTGATCTGGATGGGGGCTGTACTGCTGATCGGCCTGCCAACAATCGTCCTGCTGCAATCTCTGCTGATTCACCAGACGCTGCTCGGCAACTTCCCGATGATCGCCCGTTGGCAGATGCATCGCTACCTACTCCGGCAGAGCATGGGCTTCTTCGCTAATGAATTCGCTGGCCGGGTGGCAACCAAGGTAATGCAGACCTCGCTCTCCATCCGTGAAAGCGTGATGAAGCTACTCGACGTCTTTGTCTACGTAAGTGTCTACTTCATTTCCATGATGGTGCTGGTTGCTTCCGCAGACTGGATACTGGCGTTACCGCTGCTGCTGTGGGTAATTGTTTACACCACACTCATTCGCTACTTCGTACCTAGGCTCAAGAAAGTCTCCAGTGACCAAGCAGACGCTCGTTCGTTAATGACCGGACGAGTTGTTGATAGCTACACGAACATCACCACGGTCAAGCTGTTTTCCCATGCAGGTAGGGAAGCCGCTTATGCCAGAGAGAGCATGGAAGGTTTTCTGGGAACCGTGCATCAGCAGATGCGACTGGTGACCCGGTTTCAGTTTGTAGTTTACTTCAACAACGCCTTCCTGGTGTTTGCCGTATCTGCTCTAGCTATTTGGCTCTGGCTTGGATCTGTGGTGTCCGTTGGTTCAATCGCCATCTCGATTGCGCTGTGCCTGCGTATTAATGGGATGTCACAATGGATCATGTGGGAAGTCTCTGGTCTGTTTGAGAATATCGGGGTCGTGCATGACGGCATGACGATGATGGTCAAGCCTCATGAAATCGTAGATCAGCCGAAAGCCCAACCACTCAATGTGCCACGAGGGCAGATTGAGTTCGAACATATCGGCTTTCACTATGGAAAGGCCAGCGGCGTGATTGACGACTTCTCTCTGAAAATCACCTCCGGTGAAAAAATTGGTCTGGTAGGGCGCTCCGGAGCCGGCAAGACCACACTGATGAACCTACTCCTGCACTTCTATGACCTGGAACGAGGACGGATTTTGATTGATGAACAAGACATCGTCCAAATGACGCAAGAGAGTCTGCGTAGCTGTATTGGTGTGGTCACTCAGGACACTTCGCTGCTGCACCGCTCCATTCGCGAAAACATTGCCTACTCAGCTCCCGAAGCAACTGATGAGCAAGTGATCGAAGCGGCTCGTAAGGCTAATGCCTGGGACTTTATTCAAGAGCTGGAAGATTCAGGAGGTCGGAAAGGTCTGGATGCCCATGTCGGTGAGAGAGGCGTGAAGCTCTCTGGAGGACAGCGTCAACGGATTGCCATCGCTCGAGTCTTTCTAAAAGATGCTCCAATTCTTGTACTGGATGAAGCAACCTCTGCGCTGGATTCAGAAGTCGAGGCCGCCATCCAGGAAAATTTATTTCAATTGATGGAGGGCAAAACCGTGATTGCCATCGCACATCGACTCTCCACGATCGCCCAGCTGGACCGTTTGGTTGTGATTGATGCAGGCAACCTGATCGAGTCCGGTAGTCACGAAGAGCTGGTTCAGAATTCCCGTATCTATGCAGATCTCTGGGCTCGTCAATCTGGTGGGTTCCTAGCTCCGGAAAAATACGAAGAGAAAACCCAGGCAGCTTGAGGCACTTTATCTGGCTCTTCCAGTTAGTTTATGGACCCACTCACTTGCGAATTCGTCACTTCTCCGTTGATATTGGTTGTTTGTCTCCGCTCTCTAGACTGGAGACCCCAACCAAGCTTAGCACATTCAATCCGCAGCGGATTTCAAACGAGGTAGTGAGGAAATGAAAGCAGAGAAACAAACCGATCTGTACGTCTCTTGGGATGAATACCACAAAAAGATCGAAGAGTTGGCCATCAAGGTGTATCAAGACGGATATGACTTCAGTCAGATCGTTTGTATTGCAAAAGGTGGATTGCGGGTAGGAGATATTTTTGCACGGTTATTCGACAAACCCCTCGCCATTCTTTCCGTGGAATCGTATCGGGGCGATGGTGTGAAGAACGAGCAGGGTTCAATGACATTCTCCAGAGATCTTGCTCAAACCACCCCGAATCTTGGAAGCAGGGTGATCCTTGTGGATGATCTGGCAGACTCAGGTATCACTCTGGAAAAAAGCCTGAAGTGGTTGAATCATTTCTACGGATTCTATCTAGACGAAGTCCGCACCGCCGTGCTCTGGATGAAAGGAGTCTCACAGTACAAGCCAGACTATTACGTAGACTATCTTGAGGACTCTCCCTGGATCCATCAGCCCATGGAAAAGTATGAATCGATGAGCGTGACAGATTTGATTTAAGTCTTCCATCGCATACACTGGTAGTCCTGATAGACCAAAGTAGGATTGATCGAAAGCGACTGGAACCCCATAGAACTGCCGGTTAGTATCAAGTTTGTGGTTCCAGTTTCCCTACTGGGCAAAGTTATACAGACTCTCAGCGTTGTTGCTACTTAACCCCAAAGGCGTCTTATGCTCACAAAAAACATCCGATTACAGTATCAAAATAGTCTTATAAATAACAAATTTGTTACATATTTTGGGATCACAGCGAGTATTCTTTTACTGAGCTCTGCTGCTGCCTTCAGCAATCAAGATTCGCCAGACTTAAAATCGGACACATGTAATCGGCTGGGAGGCTTTGCACGGATGGTGATGCAGACGCACCAAGCAGGTGGTTCGTTGGGTGAGTTCAGAACTTCCTTGAAGGCGATGAAGGTAGCTAAGAGAGGAGAGAAAGCGATTTGGGAATCTCGTACAAAATCAATGGGTAACTCCGTAGTGGATGCAGCTCCCAACTACTATCAGAAATGGAGGGATCGCAAAAGAGACTCAGAGATTGCTATTGCTTTTGGACAATTCATCCACCAGGATTGCTTGGAGCGGTTTGTGGAGTAGCGGTTTGGAGGTCCCAGAAATTCCCAAATATTTCTTCGGAAATTGGGCCACTGTGATCACTCTAGGCAAGTAATTTCTTAGCCAATTGCCCTGCTACTTTTTTGGATCCATACTTCTAAGTCTCCAAAAAAGTACTTGTTCAAGGATCGAATCCATCTCAGTAAAAGAAGAAGGACTGATGTCCACGGTGGGAGTAACAAGTAGACTGTTTGCAGAGAGTTTGAAAAAGAGATTCTTAACACCCCCTAAAAAATGAAAGAGATCTTCTAATCTACAGAATCTGTCCTCACTGATTGCCCAAAAACTTGTTTTCTTTCCAGAGTCCTCTTTCTACTCGTCCGTCTGGATAGGTCATTGTTCCCCGACCATCTATCTTGCCGTACTTGTATTCCCCAACATATTTCTGACCCGATGGATGAGTCAGAGTCCCTTGACCGTGTTCTTTACCATTCTTGACATCCCCAACGTACTTTATGCCACTTGGCAAAGTGAACGTCCCTTTTCCGTCCGGTTTACCTTTTTTGAAGTCACCCACGTATTTCAAGCCATCTGGACGAGTTAATGTACCCTGACCATGCATCCAATCGTCCTGAAATTCTCCAGTGTATTTCTGACCTGATGGATGGGTCAATGTACCCTGACCATGCATCTCGCCGCTCTTGAATGCACCCGTGTATACCTGACCGTTTGGGAATGTCTTTGTGCCCTGACCATTGAATTTACCATTCTTGAAAGAACCCTCGTACTTCAAGCCGTCTGGATCAGCATAACTCCCTTCTCCATCAGGTAATCCATTCTTGAAGGAACCTACGTATTTTGATCCACTTGGCAAAGTCAAAGTTCCCTCTCCATGCTCTTTGCCATCCTTGAAAGAACCTTCGTACTTCAAGCCGTCTGGCAAGGTCGAGATTCCTTGGCCGCTGAATCTACCATCCTTGAAAGAACCCTCGTATTTCAAGCCGTCTGGATCAGTATAACTTCCCACTCCGTTCGGCAATCCGTTACGAATTTCTCCAACATACTCATGGTCGCTTTCTGAGTTTCTACTTGTTTTCCAGCTGGCTGGATTGGACTCCTGCCCACTCTTGGTCTTTTCCTCACCAATGTAGAGCGTTGCTGATGTGATTTTTGGTGGCTTTTGCTCCAATGGTTCTTTACCGATGAACTTTCCATCGCGCCAGAAGCCACTAAACACTCGTCCCTCGGTTAAAGTCATGGTCCCCTGGCCGTTCCTCTTGCCGTCCTTGAAAAAACCTACGTATTCTACTCCGCTTGGAAATGTCTCGGTTCCCTGGCCATTCGGCAATCCGTTGCTGACTTCTCCAACATACTCATGGTCACTCACCAGATTTCTGCTTGTTTTCCAACTGGTTGGATCAGACTCTTGGCCACTCTTGCTATCATCATCACTGATGTAAAGGATGACGGTTTTTGCTTGAGACCACAGAGTTGCGTCATTGAAGACCAGCAACACAAGAAGGATGGTCAACAGACTTTTTATTTTTCTCATCACAAGTCGGTGAAATGGTTTGTCCACCTCATTCTACTATCACCTTCAATTATCTGAAAAGAATCTATAACAAGAGGAATTTTTATACACCAATACACAACTTATCAGATTTTCTGAAGATCTCTCCACATCAATCACAAAATAGCATTGTCATAATGCGATTGTTCGACCACATCAATCAGTGCTGTGGTCGCTGCTGTTAGCACTAGCAGCCATTTTATCTCAACTAATCTACTACAGACAGAACTCCTGCTGGGGCATCAGTCAATTGCCAACACATCAAGGTATCTGGGAGTGGAGAATGAGGCAGCTTTGGAGTTGGCGCAGATGATTAAGTTGCGATAATCATTGACAATCTCTTTACCCAACAGGACTATGCCAAAACTCTACGAGTATCTGAGAATCAGTGTCTTCTTCTACTCCATCGCTACAGAAATTATCAACCAGAGGGTCAAATGAGCGAAGTGATTGACCTGACAGAAGCTCAGTATCATCAGGGCTACCAGTTGACGCTTCAGTTCTCGGATGGTTCTGAACGGGTAGTTGACTTTGAGCATTTCCTCAGAAGGTCAAAACATCCTCAGATTCAGAGCTATCTCAATCCAGATCGGTTCAAGCAATTTCAGATTGTAGATGGGAACTTGGACTGGAATGATTTTGAACTCTGCTTTCCTCTGATGGATTTATACACGGGGAAGATCTGAGTTTCAGAACCTGTTCAAAAATCCCCGCTAGCTCAGTCACTATTTACTCTAGAGCGATTTGACTTTATGCACTGATAATAATTCAAACTTTTTTCGTTAAATTAAGATCTAAGTAATTAAACAACTAATATGAAAACTATTTCTAAATTATGCATCCTGTTATTCATGCTGTCTTGTAGTAAAAGAGATATGTCATCACAAGACGAGTCAACAGGATATAATATGCTATTGACTGGGAATAGTTTTTTTAAACCATATGCAGATCATCTCAGCAATCTAGCAACTGAAGCAAATCTTAATGAACACAGCAGTATTGTTGTCAAAAGAGGTGGAGAACTTGGAAGACCAATTAATTTTTGGAACGATTCAACTAGTGAGGAGCACCAACTGATTAAATCCACATTGGATCAAGGCAACATTGAAGTTTTTGGTATGACGTCTGGTTATGATTCTGAAAATCCAACTGAAGGTCACAGTGCATGGATACGATATGCATTACAAAAGAATCCAAATATTATAATTTTCATCGCTATTGGTTCATTTGACTTTCTAAATGGAGATTCAAACAGTACACGACCAGACTAGAAAACATTCGCATTAGACAATGGCTTCAATTCTATTCAGGAATTTTATAATTATTATATAAACGAGATCATACACAAAGAAATCGTGAATGAATTGAGAGTAAAATTCCCGTCTACAAAAATCTTTACCATCCCAACGGGATGGGCTGCTAAAAATTTAGCACAAATGAAACTTGATAATGAATTATTGGATGACATTGAGATGTTTGGACCAAAATCAAGTTCAATATTCACAGATGAAAAAGGCCACCAGGGACAGATTGTTATCGAAGCTGGAACAATGATTTGGTTAAACAGTATTTATAAGACTGATTTATCTTCATTCAACTATAACACAGGCTTTACTACAAACCTTAATACAATCGCCCAAGAGATTATAGATGTACATGATGATAATTATAAACAGTAATTATTAGTGGTTGCATTTTTACTCCAGAGATTAAGTCTATCTTGTTGGCAACCAATGTTTAATAAAGGAGTAAAAATAAAAAAGAAGTCAAAAATGACCTCTTGTCTATGATGGCTCTCCCTATTCTTCAAAATTGCAGCATTGTAAATTTAGATATTTTGCAAATATACTCTTTTTAATAATGATCAAAAATACTTCTACATTCTCAATACACCAGCCTTCGCTCCATCTGCTCACTCAGCAAAATTTCCAGCACCAAGTCCAACCTCTTATTCGTTTCCTCGGTCTTTCGTAATTTTCTGGCTCTACTCCACCATAATTGAATATCTGAACGTGATATATCCTCCTTCAATTCACTCTTGTGGTATTCAATCGACTTGATTTTCTGCTCTGCTGCTGACTTCTGGAAGAAATAGCGAGTCTCTGGCATCCTGCCCTCCATCTCACTCACAATGCTGATGTCATAGTCTTGTAGACTCTCTGTGTGAACCAAATCTCCTGTGTTCTCTCCTGTCAACACAAGCAGCACTGCTTGACTTCCTCTGTTGGAAATAACCAATCCACGAAAGGACTCCTTCTCATTGACGACTCTCAGAATATTGCCCAACGAATATGGACTTACCCGACTTTCCTCTAGTTTCTGTTTGAACGACAGCATCGCTCCTCCTTTTTGATTGTTGTTCAGATTTGAATGGGGTGCGTCTTCTGAATATTTATGGAGCGCTGAATTCTTCCCCAGCACAACCAAGCCGAATGTCTGCTTTGAACCAAAACAAACATTCAGCTTCTGCTGGAAAAAATATCATGAAAAAACAATAGTTTGAGCAGACTTCAAATTGAATCACGGACAATTAGTTGCGATTGAGAGGACTCAAAAGTATGATCAGATCAAAATTTCGTCAAAAACAAACATTCAGAGGGCAACATGATTACGAAACCATTTACTGAGACTGAGGTGCGCAAGATTGAGAAGGAGCTGAGCAGAAGAACAGACAAGCTTCGGGACTTAGCTCTCTTTCGTATGGGTGTGGACACAATGCTTCGAACAAGTGACTTGAGAAGCTTGCGTGTCTGCGATGTTCAAGAAGCGACAGGTGCGATACAAGAGCGCATTGAAGTCAAAATGAAGAAGACGGGCAGAATGGTCAGTTGTGTCTTAGATGAGAAGACAAAGAGTGCTCTGACAAATTGGATAGAATTCTCAAGCAAAGTGAATTCAGATTGGCTCTTCACAGGGCGCAAGGGCAGCGAAGCAATCACAGATGTTCAGCATCGCAGATTGGTCAAGGAGTGGTGTTCGATGGCAGGGATTGATGGAGCAAGACGCTCAACACATTCAGTGCGCAAGACAAAGACGAGTGTGATTTTCAAGAAGACACAGAACATTGAAGCGGTGCGCAGACTGCTCGGTCATCAGTCAGTTGCGAACACATCAAGATATCTCGGTGTCGAGAACGAAGATGCTTTGGAATTGGCGCAGATGATTCGTATTTGAATTTCAAAATTGTGCGAAAATTCCCCGCTATCTCAAGCACCATCTGCTCTGCAGCGATTTGACCTCGTGAAGAGTTGGAGCTTGTATTCTCTAGTAATTAAGTCACGAGGTGGTCCCCTGTTCTGAGTGCGTCCAAATCAAATTTGCCGCTAAATGTTACGTTGACCCTCTGTTTTTGTGAGACCAAAAAATCTTGATAAGGCTTAAATGTAACAGAATAGGATTTACAGCTAAATTACTAAATTTTCAGTGTATTTAAATACTAAAAAAATAGTGATTATAGGGTGCCAAATACTTTCTACAGGCATTTGTATTGCATCGCATCGCTCATTGACAACCAAGCCTAAGGTCATCCAATGAAATACAGAGCACAGCTAATAATATTGTTATTGATTTTCCCAAGTACACTAGTAGCGAAAACGTTTATTGGATTATCAAAACCGTTTAGTTCTACTGTAAGCTATACTGATGATGATGTAAGTAATGTTGAACTATCTTCGAAATTTGATTTAGATTTATTAAATGAGAGTAACTTGGGTTTTGAAGTCATGTTCGGTGACCTCGAAAGAGGAGATGAGTTCCGAATTGGAGGAGAAATTAGAAATATCAATTTGGAAGGACAGAACGGCACAACCAAATATTTATTTGAATCTAAAGAATACTTGATTAAGGCTGGAGGTGTTGCTGCACAAGCAGAAAGAGCGTGGAATTTTGGAATATTCGCATACGGTTTTATTGGATTAGGTTCACTGAATTATCAGTTTGAAAAAATTGATGAAAACAGAATTTCAGTTAAGGCTGAGAAGGCTGATGAATTCAATTATACTCCGATAGGAGGCGAGATAGGGTTGGAAGTATATATTACAAATGGAATTTTTATTTCAGGAAAAATACGTAGATATGTTAATGAAATAAAAATTAAATACCTTCCAAATCCAGATGGTAGCGAATCCACTGGAACCTTCAAAAATCACACGAGTACTAATCTTACTATCGGCGGCTACTTTTAATAATTAGGTAAAAATGCTGAGAAAAAACAATTATAAAATGATTTTTGTGGCTCTTCTAATTTCTCTGTCATCTTGCTTTGATGGTGATGAAGATGGAATTGAAATCAATGAACGCTCCCCAAGTACTCAAAGAGGTTTGGTAATTAGGTCTCTTTCAAACACTTTGGATTTGAATAACAGTGGAAGTTTCAGAGTAGCCCTACAGACCAATCCAGGGAAAGATGTCACAGTTACTGTAAACTATACTGAACTATCTGGTAACTCTACGATTTCACCAGCAGCATTCATTCTAAATTCTTCAAATTGGTTAGATGGATATCCAATTACTGTTTCAGGGGTGTGCGATACTTTGACCGATAATGCTACCTACGCTCTAGATTTTAGCACAAGTGGTGGATATCCTTCAGCATTCAAATATCTTGATTCATCATTCACTGATGGCAGTAACTCAAATATGGAGAGAGGGACAAATGCTAGTGGAAGATATGCTGATAATTTGACAGGAATCATTTATGAAGCAGATAGAATTGGTGTTAGGACATCTCAAAATTTTACTACGGAATCTAGTGGTAATAGTACCATCTATATAAGTTTATGTAAGCAGCCAACCAGTAACGTAACTTTATCTTTATCTATATCAGACTCTACTGAGGCTCGGTTAAGTACAAACTCTGTCACTTTTTCAACTGGGAATTGGTCTACAGAAGCTCAGGTAAACGTTCTAGGACAAGATGATAGTCTTAGCGATGGTAATGTGAATTATGACATTCAAATCGCTTCTGCTAGCTACAATTCTCAAAAATTAACACTCTCCAATATTGATAACGAAACGCCTCAAATCATTACATCTGTATCAGCACTGACTACAATACAAGAGGGGAATACTACTACTGTTGGTGTTTCACTAGCAGCGGTTCCAAATTCAAATGTAGTACTCCCTATTTCAGTACGAGATACTCCGACAGGTTCATCTAGTAGTCATGTAACAGTTTCTCCAAGTTCACTAACCTTTTCCTCTGGAAATTTTTCAACAACACAAACAATCACAGTTAGTGCAACAAGTGATACCAACAGTGAAGGATTGATGAGTTACTATCTTTATCTGGGACCAGCAAACTCCTCTGATAGTAACTATTCTAGCTTGCCAGCAAAAGTTTTGATTGGACAAGTATATGATTAAAATCTACCTATTTGTCTTCTGTAAATTAAGTTAAAATATCAATTTAGCTGTCTGAGTCATCGTTAGCATATATTTTCTTAAGGGCACAATATCATTAAGTTTTTTTAAAGTGGTTAGTTTGCAAGAATCCTAAGAACACCCATTTGACCTTAAATTAGTCAATAAACCAACCTTCGCTCCATCTGCTTACTCAATAGAATCTCCAACACCAAGTCCAACCTCTCATTCGTTTCCTCGGTCTTGCGTAATTTGCGAGCTTTACTCCACCAAAGTTGAATATCTGAACGTGATATATCCTCCTTCAATTCACTCTTGTGGTATTCAATGGACTTGATGTTCTGCTCTGCTGCTGACTTCTGAAAGAAATAGCGAGTCTCTGGCATCCTACCCTCCATCTCATTCACAATGCTGATGTCATAGTCTTGTAAACTCTCTGTGTGAACCAAATCTCCTGTGTTCTCTCCCGTTAGTACAAGGAGCACTGCTTGACTTCCTCTGTTGGACACAACCAAACCCCGAAAATTCTCATTCTCATTGGTTACTCTCAGAATATTGCCCAATGAATATGGACTTGCCTGACTTTCCTCTAGTTTCTGTTTGAACGACAGCATCGCTCCTCCTTTTTGATTTTTGTTCAGATTTGAATGGGGTTCGTCTTCTGAATATTTATGGAGTCCTAAATTCCTTTGGAGCATAGCAGCCGAATGTCTGCTTTCAACAAAACCAAACATTCAAAACCATAATTTACAAAAATCACATTAATTCAGATACTTAACTATCAATCTGGACTTTCGCTGGACTTTCTCTTGTGGCTCGGAAGTGCCGAATGTACGTTGGCCTCATTAACTCAAAACAAACCGAACATTCAGAGGAAATCATGATTACCAAGCCATTTTCAGAGACCGAAGTTCGCAAGATTGAAAAGGAGCTGAGCAGAAGAACAGATAAGGTTCGTGACCTTGCTCTCTTTCGCATGGGAGTGGACACGATGCTGCGAACAAGTGATTTACGAAATCTACGAGTTCAGGATGTGCTGGAGAGTGAAGGAGGAGTTGTTCAGCGACTTGATGTGAAA
>JACLAC010007669.1_pt1 | contig 19678 bp, 20 predicted proteins | sample 8027881 | NCBI WGS metagenome assembly JACLAC01 (sample SAMN15725517, study PRJNA655200) | protist metagenome | isolation source: fluorescence activated cell sorting (FACS) single amplified genomes of... | place: Spain: Blaines Bay Microbial Observatory, Mediterranean Sea | collected 2016-01-19 | reverse complement strand
TAAATGAACAAGTACGTTCAGAAATGAAGTCGAGAGGCTGGTAGAGAATAATCTGCATTGCAATAGAGTATTTACAATGCAGCAAGGATATCAGAGTTTTCTTTCGTAGGGAGCCTGACCACCAGTCAACTCAAGATCTATCTTTGATATACTGTTATTTATAGCACCTGTACCAAAATTTGGTCCCAATGGGCCATCAATAAATTCTTGAAATTCAGCTTCTGTTACTCCTTCCTTTGCTTCCCAGATACAGAACATTGGACCTTCTTGGGCAACAGGCATAAATGAATGGTTGAAAAACCCTAAATCCATACAGTCCTGAACGTATTTTCCCATAGCCGACTGGTCACTCATTAATCCACCAACTTTCTCCCACCACTGACTGGCCATACCCGGCTTTACATAATGGTGGACATGGAAAAATTGAGACGCCATATTTTCTCTCCATTAAAGTATTTGGAATATATCTAACGCAAAGTGCCAATAATTAAAGTTTTGGCACAATGAAGTATTATCCTTCGTAGGGTTATTCTCAATCTATTAGTCAGTTGAAGTCGAAAGTCTGGTGAGCTGATTCAAGTATCATCAGATTGTCGATCCGATAGATCGATCAGGGTTAATGCAGATGTTTACTGGGTTGGAGTGCTGTTTTGAGTTTGGGTCTGGAATGCGAGGTTCGCATCATCCAGAAGGGAAGGTTTCGGAGTGTGCAGTGGTGCAGGGATGAGTTCGCTAATGCTAAGAAACCATCGAAAGTTCACTTTTGACTGAATCAGAATTCAGTATACAGTAGGAATCTGAGCAAGAAGAGAAACAGATGAATCGCAGAATCAAACACTGAACCATGAGCTACAACGAAACTCTTGAGAGGCAGTACCTCCGGAGCATCCCCCAACAAGCGCTTAGGGCGAATGGATTGGCATTCGCCCTAAGCGCTTGTTGGAGGTGCACTCTGTCAGTGAAGTCACAGCCAACACAGACACAGGGTTGGAAGGTGATCACTTTAAGAAATCCTCCACTGGGAAACGACAAGTAACGCTTATCCAGCAGGAACACCTAAACGTAGTGGCCAGAATACTGGGCAAGAGTTAAATTCCACCAGAGTTGCTGAGACGCAACATCGTTGTTTCTGGTATCAATCTGCTGGCCTTGAAGCATCAGCAATTTCAGGTTGGAGAAGTACTGCTGGAAACTACAGGCATTTGTGCTCCCTGCAGCAGAATGGAAGAGAATCTTGGGGCTGGAGGATACAACAGCATGCGAGGACATGGTGGGATCACAGCCAAGATAATCCAAGGTGGACAGATCAAGATTGGTGATATTGTACGGTTAGCCCTGATTTCCTAGGGAGTACACAAAAGACTTTGAGCTATCAACAGCACTGTGAGCTTCAAGCCTCTGACTTAAGACTGTTGGTCAGCAGTGGAGGAGAGCCTGTTGAATTGGCTTTTTTCTTGACTTCTAACTACCATCTGATTGATAAAACCTGTTCGGCAAAAATGTTTTTGCAGGTCGATACTATTATGAATAGTATTAAATTCAATTACTTAAGTGAGAATAAAGCTATGTACGAAGGTAAGATACAACTGACTAGAATATGGGTATACGAGGCAGAACATGCTCACAAAATGGAAGAAAACATTGCAGCACATACAAAATGGATGCAGGAGACGCATTACAGAGAAGGTGATAAGGCACTACATGTTCTAAATTGGTCCAGTGCGCCAGAAATGAAAGACGAAGTAGAAACTGGCAATATCACATTTGTGTTGACCGAAGTCTATGAGACCATGGCTGGCGTAGATGATCATTTCCAGCAAGCTCAAAATAGTCTATCGATGCCTCACGATATGAGTGAGGGACTTGTCTCACTAACTATATGTGATCGGGGAAATATCAAACACTCACTGTGGAAAGATTAATCCATACTGGGCCAGTTGAATTGTCATCAATCTGAAGGACTATTCGCCAGCAGAGTGTCTGCCTGATTCCCAAATATTGGGATTTGATATTTGAATACTTTCTTAGGAAAGGAGTTTCGGTCATGCAAAAGAGAAAAGGTGGGTGTTTGTGTGGTTCAGTTCGGTTTGAAGTAAAGGGTGATCCAGAGATGCTTCATGCTTGTCACTGCAGAAATTGTCAATTGATGACAGGCTCTGCCTTTGCGATTTGCCTGTATTTTCCTGAGCAAGACATAAGGATTACCTCAGGTGACCTGACTACCTTTGTCCGATCCTGTGATTCAGGCCGCACAATTGATATACATTTTTGCCAAACCTGTGGGTCTACTCTTGTTTGGGAACCGGCTGTGTTAGAAGGGAAAAGAGGATTGGCTGGTGGCAATTTTGATGAGACAGATTGGATTGAGGATCTAAATAATATTTGGTGCCAGAGTAAGCACAACTGGCTCGAGATCACTAAGGGCCCTAAAAACAAACAGCAAGGATACAGTTCGGAGGATTTTATGTGATTTGACTCAAACACAAAGCACACAATCAAAGGATCCAAAACATGATTAATCCAAAGCCATTTGACAGTGACGAACTCTATGATAACTGCAGTTCTGATCCAAAAGAAGTTACGTGCTTTTGTGGCAAAGCAGCATTCACTGTCTTTAACGGGAGAGTCAGAAAAGCCCGTGAATGTGCTTGTATTGAATGTTATCAACATTTGACATGGGCAAATTCGAAGGGTGGACCTGAGGTTCCATCAATTATACCACTCAGCTATTGGGATAATGATGTCAGAATGGATCAGGGTGAGAATAATCTGATAGTAGTCATGCTTCGAGAGAGTGGTAAATCGAAAAGATTGGTAGCAAAGTGCTGCTATTCTACTCTAATGGTTGATCACATCGGATATAAGCAGCTACGTTTTCTATTGTTTGAAAATGCCTGCAAAATTCCTTGGGATAATGAAACTGACCCTCCATCGGTCACCAGACCTCCGATAGATAGAATTTATATGAAGGATTGGGATGATTCCAGAGGGGAATTGCCCGAATTCAAAGGGGATCCATCGAGAATTCGCCAAGAAGGTTTCCGTCTATTTAGCGATGAAGCCAACCGGCAAAGTATCAACAATCCAATTGGAGAAACTTTGCAGAATATCTTTCAGAGAGTTCCTTGGTACACTCTCGATATAAATGAAGGCGTGATCCCTAAAAACAAAGAGGACTGGCCGGAGTTGAAACCAATCGAACCCAGATAGAGAAGCAGACTTTGTGGACAGGATTACAAAAGGACAAAATGTTGCTTGTCTGAAGTAGGAGTCTTTTTTACTGAGAAGCTGGAACTGACAGGAAGTCAGGGAGGCGATTTCGGAGAGGAAGCAGCCGGATAACTTAGACCTGAAAGTTTGGCGACTAGAAAGTCTATGGGATCCGGCATATCCGTTGTCTTGGTCGACAATGGTAAGCATGGAATATTTGGGCCAACATCTCAAGATCTAGATGAAATCTTAGTTGATTTTCATCGTTTTCTAACCACAATGCCCAGAACCATGCGGCTTCCTCCTCAATCACCAAGAGGAGGGCAGGATGCCACACTACCAACAAACCCCACGCCGATCATCAAAAGCCCAGATCTGGGCAAAACGCACTGTTCACCTGAAATCCTACCTGCAAGATCTGCCACGCAGACTACGCCTTGATGTGGAAGCTCTGGTCAAGATCTTCCTCACAAGACGATCTCTACTGTTGAAGTTGGTTGATAACTACTTGGTGAAGCTCTGGGAATGCTCACGGGCCACCGTACAGCGTAGACTAGAAAAACTGGAACAGTTGGGCCTGCTAAAGCGGTTGACGCAACGAGCCAAAAAACAGTCAGATGGAACTTGGAAACAAGAGCGCAAGCTGGTACTGATTCTGCCAAAAAAGCCTAACTCTTTATTAGTGTCTCATTCTGGTTCACAAGCTAACTCCCAGCAGAATGCTGAAAGATCTAATTTAACCGTACCGGTCAAAACATTGCCAAATATGAAGTTTGTGGACTACCTAGCGCTTCAGAACAAGGTCAGCAAGGGAGCATTTGCTTTCTGGATGAGAAGATGGGGAGCGGAACCAAGGTCAATGGGCTATCTGTTGGACAACATTCACAGCAGGATTGAGCGTAGACCAGATGTGCTGGAGAGTGTGCTTTGGGATGCGGAAGGACAGAAACTATCTGGTCCTGCACTGGTTGGCTTTGTTGTTAGTGAAGTTAAGGCAAGAGTTCCAGCATAAGGAATGTATATGACGAAAATGGAAGAACACAAAAATGCTTGGGAGTTAGCATTGAAAGAGAAAGATTTTTCTCTTGTAGATAAGCTCTATCACCCAAATTACCGTGGCACGGACAATTTGTTTGGTGTAGAGATGAACCTTGAGAATGATAAATCAACACTTCTTGATTACATTACAATGGTTTTGATAGGACCCAGTCTTAATATTTATGAGAATGAAAAGCAGCTATATTATGAGCAATATCATAGATATAAAGACTCAGATGTTTTCATGTTAGCAAAACACACTTTTAGCTATGAAAGCAAAAATATAATCAGCAGAGATATTGTTTTTGAAGAACTAGATTACGACCCCAGCGAAGGTCAGAACTGGAAATGGGAAGATTACGAGTGATCAGCAAGCAGTTGGTGGGCTACACTTTCGCAGAAATCAAGGCAAGGACAACAGCATAAGGAGAGAGAATGTCTAAATCTGAAAAATATATTAAGGCGTGGGCTCTGGCATTAAAGAATGATTTTTCCATAGTAGATGAAATCTATCATCCAGATTATAAATCGTTTGATTTTAGGACAGGCATTTATGCGAATCTTGAAGATGACAAAGTTATTGTTTCCACATTAGACGAAGAATGTACTTATGGCCCATATGAAGTAATTTATGAAAATGATGAGTTTCTATGTTTTTACAAGTACGTAAAATCTCAAATAGAGGGAGAAAATGAACCATCATTTGATACTTTCATGCACGCCATCAATTACAAGGACGGGAAAATAATAAAGCAGAAAACTACAGTACAAGAATTAGATTTTGACCCAAGTGAGTATTTCGACTGGAACTGGGAAGATTACGAGTGATCAGCAAGCATTTGGTGAGCTACATCATTTTTTAGGACTGTTACTTATCTTCAGCAAAATAATTTTCCATCACCCACTCCAACTGTTCATCACCTGCTTGGCCTTCAAAAGATTTCTTGATGCATCCATTGTCTCGTAACCAATTGAGTTTTAACTCAATATAATTTTCCCATTCTGGTTCGAACTGATGTGGATCATCAAATGCCCCCAGAATAATTGCGGCACCTCCCACGTCGTAGGCATCAGCTTTTGAATGTACCATCGTGCCACACGCTGGACAAAAGTAGTGACGTACAGGTAGACCACTCTCACCTTTGGCCACGTATTCACGGGTTTCCCCGCTGAATTGAACGTTGGCACTATCATCAAACGTTACGAAAACAGCTACTGTTCCATAGAGTCTTCGGCAGCGCATGCAATTGCATTGAAAGACCATCCAAGGATCTGCTTCTGCTTGAAAACGAACCTTCCCACAATGGCAACCACCTTGATGCTTGATCATAGAATCTCCGCATTGATGTGTTGTTTGTTTTGCTGTGAACAGAATAGCATCCTGTTGAATACAAGATTTGCCGAGATAACTCCCACCATAGGCATTTGAAGTCAAGGCACAGAAGCCAATGAAATAGTATATATTTTATCAAAAATCATTCCTTATCCAGCCAATACGCAGCTTGATTCCCCAATCAAGCAAGCCCAACCAAACCAGCGATAGCAGCGATTCTGAAGACTCTCAGAGGTACTCCAGCAGCAAGATTCAATAATCAGCCAGACTAGATTCCAAGTAACCTTCTTGATTTTGGAAGAAGCTCTGCCGTGTGCTATAATTATAGACTTTCATCAATGAAATCGGCAGGAATTCCAGACCCCCCGCTGGGTCTGGAACCTGCCTTTTTCTTTTGTATACATCCCCTCAAGGAACTTTAATGACAGCAACTACCATCGCTTCCCCTGAGCAGAAATCACAAAAGAACATGATCTACAATGCTGCCCATGGATTTTACTTCACTTTATTGGTATGAGATTGGTTTTCAACTGAGTAAGGTTATTTCGTCACCAACACCCTCAGTTATGTTACATAAAAGTTACATAATTTGACGCCCCCCCTCAGCCAAACGTGACTGGATCACGCTGGCACAGTATTCAATTTATTAAATATTCAGATTTTTTTATATAAATAGAAGTGAAGTTTTAGGGTAATTTCTCATTGCTGTTTTGAGTTCGCTCTGGAAAAGCTCTGCTCCATTTCATTTCTAATTCTTGAGAATAAGAATTAGATAAACTTGAGATTGACCATATATTTTGGTATATTGAAGGGTATTAAACCTGTAGATTAAGATTCACTTTTGGAGGCATGATGAACGAAGCGATAGCATATTACCGAACATCTTCGGCTCAGAATGTTGGAGAGGACAAAGATTCCAAGAAGAGGCAGCGTGCTGCTGTTGAAGCCTATGCGAAATCACAGAGAATTCAGATCGTCTCAGAATTCTATGATACTGCCGTAGCTGGGAAAAAGAACATTGAAGATCGTGAAGCGATGGCTGAACTACTTCTCTTTGCTGAAGAAGAGAAGATTTCAATGGTGCTGGTTGAATCAGCAGATCGCTTCGCCAGAGATCTGATGGTGCAGGAGATTGGATTCAGAATGCTGAAAGATAAGGGCATTCACCTTGTGCCGGTAAATGCTCCTGATCTTTTTCTCGATGGGGATCCGACACGAAAGTTGATCCGGCAAGTTCTTGGAGCAGTGGCTGAATTCGAAAAGGAGAATCTGGTTCTGAAGCTAAGGGCTGCAAGACAGAGAAAGAAACGATTAACAGGAAAGAAAGTCGAGGGACGGAAATCTGTTACTGAAAATTATCCAGAATTGAAAGCAGCAGTGAAGCGAATTTCCAGACGAATGCGAAATAGTAAGCCGATCTCTATCAAGGGTATTTCAGAGGATCTTCATACAGAGGGGTTCACAACCAAGAGTGGTGGGACGCTATCAACGAAAACTGTCTGGACGATCTTGAATAGTAAGAGGAAGTGCTCTCAAGCCCCAGAGATGAAGCAAGTGAAGGTTTAATGAGCCTATTGGCCGACTAACTGCCCTGCACGAAACCTAATTTTTCAGCATAATTTGATGCGTAGTTATTGTGGAAGAGACTCAGTCACGTTAGGAAATCAGATCCGACTCACTATAACTTTGAATTGCTATGCGCAGTTCTTTTCCAAAAGGAGGAACCACTGGGTTATAATTAGCGCTATCTCACATCATTTATTTGAGTGAATTTCTGCTGGAAGGCTGAAGTGCGGATCTGAAAGAGTGTTGGTAGCACTCCTTCAGATCCTACCCGTTTATTAAAGTCACAGGGCAGTGACAGTGCTTTAAAACAGCGTTTAAAGCCTCTTAGTTCCTGCCCCAAAAGTCCAGATCTTTCAATCTGAGAGATGCTGGATTTCTGTGACTCCTCTTCCAAATTTTTGTAGAGAGTCAATATGAGCGAATTCATCGAAGCACCCGTCAAAGTTTCTAGGTCAATTGGTGTGAACTGGAAAGATTCCATTGAGCATCAGTCTGCAATACCAATAAGTGAAATATATCAGGAAATCCGAGAACCTTCGGATGAACTGAGTAAGCAAATCGAAGTAATCAGAGATCTTGCATCGCAGCGTGAGGCTGCTCGCCAGAATGGGGAGAGGGAGCAGGTCGGTAGACTGGCCCAGATCAGCCGGCTCAAGAAGAATCTACCGATGTTCACTCCATCCGGTGTTTTTCCTGACGGTAACAAAACTTCAGCAGCAATCAGGGATTACTCCCAGAGACTCGTTGTGGATATAGATCTGGATGATAACCGACATCTATTGCCCTCCGGATTTGATGAACTGAAGAAGAAGATTGGAGCAGATCCGCATGTTGAAAGTGTCTTCAGTTCGCCCACTGGCCATGGATTGAAAGCCATTGTTCGTGTTCCCAATGGAAAGGAAGGCCATCGCTGGGCGATTTTGGCGGTGAATCGCTACTTCAAGGAACAATTTGATGTGGAAGTGGATGCAAGCGGTAAGGATGTTTCGAGAGGATGTTTCCTGTCGGCAGATCCCCAGATCATTACCAAGCATGCCGAGCCACTCGACATCATCAGTTGGTCACCTCAAGAAAAGCATTGTTCGCACTCTAGCATCAGGCATAAGTCTCTCGGTAGTAAAATGGGACTAACAGAAGAGCAGTGCAGAATGATGCTGGAATATGTATGTCCAGAAAGCCGAGATACGTGGATCCGGATGGGGTTGGCCTTGAAGCATGAATTTGGAGCCCAAGGCTATAAAATCTGGGAGGAGTGGTCTGCTAAATCAGTGAAGTGGGGCCTAGAGAAAGATCCAATGAAGGTTTGGAATGACTTTGATCCTCACAGCATCACGCTGGGTTCGTTGGTCTACTTGGCAAAGATGGAGGGCTGGAGGCCCTCAGCCGAGGATTGGAGGCTCGACCTCGCAGGACTAACCGATGAGCTACCCAAAATATCCAGAGGGCTGTTCAATCCCCTTTTGGAAGAATATTTGGAACTGCTCGCTGAAAATCAAAACAATCTGCCATATGAGGTTGCTGTCTGTTGCTTCCTTGGCGTGCTGAGCTTTGCGATTGGGGGAAACAAGGTTCTCAGAGTTCGTGGGAAGTGGAAAGCCAAGGGGCAGCTTTGGTTAGCTTTGGTTGGTAGGCCCGGTAGCGGAAAAACTCACATTATCGATGCTTTGGGGATGGATTATCTCCATGCTCGGGAGCTTCAAGATGAGCAAGCTGCGAGGAGAGAATTTGAAGAAGCTAATAACAACGAGGATTCGGAATCTTCCACAGGGCCTGCAGAGTCTCGTAGATTAACAGCGGATTCGATCACGTTGGAAGCACTGTTCCACAACCACTCCAAGCCCGTAAATCAGGCAGGATTTGGCGTTCATACTGACGAGATTCTCGCTATGGTCAATGGTATGGACCAATACAAGGGGAAGGGAAACGACAAGCAGATCTGGTTGAAAATGTTCAATCATGGCACTGCTGAAATGACTACGATAGCTGCTAATCGAAAGATCAATAGCTTATTTGTCCCCCTGCTCGGGGGTGTTCAACCAGATAAACTGGACCAACTGATTGGTGCTGAAAAACAAGGCGATGGCTTTGCTGCTCGATTCCTGATGTGCCATGGTGAGCGAGGAGAAGTGCTTTCAGTGGAGAGAAGAAAAGAACTGGCTAGACTGCTGGAAAAGCATGGAGGCTCACAGCAAATTGAAAGCTTGCTTGAAGCACTAATTCAAATTCGTGATCAGCAGACGACTGTCGAGATGACGGAAGAGGCGGAAGATCATTTCCTTCACTACGAGGAGTATTTGGATAAGCTCGCAAGAGAAGCAGCACCTGCACAGCAGTCGGCTTACAGCAAGCTCAACACTTACACGTATCGTGTTGCTTTGCTTCTTCATTATTGGTTTGAACTCTTGAATGGAAGTAATCCTGATGATCAAGCTACCAAGCTTGGGCTGGAAACGGCTGAACGCACAACACTCATCATGGAGTATTTCCGTGAAAGCATGCTCCTGTCTTACGGTATTGTTCAAACACCGAAGGAAGAGCAGGCTTGCCAGCTAGTGATGAAAAAAGTACGAGAGTTGGGCAGAAAAGCCACCTGTGAGAAAGTTAAGCAGAGCTTGCGTAAATCGTTCAGCCGCTTTGGAATCTCACCGGCAAATGGATATAGATATGTTGGTGAACTCATTGATAAGCTCTGCAGTGACAATATGAAATTCTTGACCAAGCAAAAGCCAGCAGATGGAGGTGAGATATACTTGGAAATCTGTACAGAAGTACAGAAATAACTATTTAGGTTGGTGTTGACTGGGATTGAGGTCTGTACTGCTTCTGACCGAGTCTGTACAAGGTACAGATTCAGTCCTCATAATAGTGCCATTATGATTGAGAGAACTCTGTACTGCATCCAGAATGGAACAGAAGAGAAACAGAACCTATCAATATGAAATTATTTAATATTTAAAGAATTCTGTACTTCTGTACTAAATTTGGCTGATAAGTGAAAATATGCGTAGCTGATTTTGGGAATCACTGGATTTGAACCAGCAATCTCACATCACTCAAGAACGGTGCTCATTTCCACTAAATCATACATATATGTTATAATTTCAGTCTGTTGATTAACTATTAAGAATGGAATTGCTATGCACAATTTTGCTGTCCCCAAACCCAAACTGGCTGAGCCAGTACCGGCTCCACAATTACTCGATGAACGAGAAGCTGCCCTTCGGCTGCAAATTTCTCCAGCAACACTGCGTCTTTGGCGCAACAAGCGGAGGCAGGGGGAAGAAGCTCCTGTGCTCCCCTTTGTCCAGCTAGGGCGTCTGGTCAAGTACCGCATTGAAGACGTTGATGAGTTTCTGCTTCAGCAGATCAAGGTCTGAAGCGTGTTGTTGATTCTAACTAGCTACAGAGTGCTGCAGTGTTGAGAAAGACTTCCCCGAAGCCTTGGCAGCATTTCTAGCGGGGCTGGAAAACTCTGTGGCGTCTTCAACTAAAATTTATTACCAAAACTTAAGAGAACTCCTTCCCTTGTTTCTGTTTTTGCAGTGGTCGTATCTTCCTCATCTATAAACTCATTTCTCATTGAGTAAAAATTTAATCCTACACTGAAAGAATCGAATCTATACGCAACAGGTAAAGCAAATATTTTTACGTCAGATTTGATTTCATCCTTTACGGTAATCTCTCCAGAAACATCTTCAATATTAGTTGGATCATGGTCGATGATCTTCAGGATAGATTCAGCAGAGACTTCATTTGAAAAACCATACCTTAGCTGTGGTGTTAGTTCTACTTTTGGATAAATGGTGAACTCATAGCCTATCATTCCAAAGATTCCAGAGATGTTAAGTTTGTGGAATATCTTCATCTCTAAATCATAGAAAATTCCATTCGATGTGAAACTCTGTCTACTTTTGTCAGACTCTCCTTGTAGACTATAATTGTGATACCCTGCTCCAACTACAAATCCATTGTGAATGTATTGATATGAGACCGTAAACGCTGAACCATTTGATCCATGGTTCAATTTTCCTGAGTACTCTTTTATGATCTCTTCATTACTGGATAGAGTGTAATATCCATTTAAGCCTCCAAATTCTAATAGGAGATGATGATTTTTAAGTGTTTCTACTGATTTTACTGCTGTTTTTTGAGGTTCCTTCTTTCCTACTGCCTCCTTCTCATTATCTTCAAAGACTCCAAATGTAGCAGTGTCGAGAAATTCTCTGAATGCACTTTTCTCTGCTTCTTCTTTGTCGACATCAGTACTGACTGAATTTTTCTCAGCTAAATTTCTGTTATTCTCATCTTCGGTAGTTGCGTTCTTTTCAACCACATCATTCTTGGCCTCTGTGTTGTGTTCTTGATCCTCCTCAAAGGTTATTGATTCATCGTTACAAATCCTTTTGATTTCTTCTTTGGAGAAACCAAGCTTGATGAACTGAAGTAGTTCTGTCTTAGAGCACTCTGCAAAGACAGAACTAGTAGCAATGAATAAAAATAAGAGAATTGTTGTGAGAGTTTTGATCACGTTTCTACACAATTGAAAACCTCAAGGTTTCCCAAAATTATGTGATTTAGCCGAGTAGGATAATTCTACAATTGATCCAGAATCAAAGGTTGAGATTTCTGAACCTTTCAGTATTCCTAATTTTGGATAATACCAAAACGTGCTTGTGGCATCCCAAGAACTGAATGCTGAAGTTGAGGATTGTTGACTGTATACCTCCTTGATTTTGTAGGTTTCATACTTGGCATTGCCAACGCTGATTGTTTCTGTACCCATCAAAGTCAGTGTGTATTGTCTTGTAGCTACATTTGTAGGACTGGGGCACTCTCCTATTGTGCTTCCACATGCTTGGATGTTGTAGCTCATAAATCCTCCATTGTTCTCAATGGCATACTGATACGGATTTAACTTTCCACCTGATTTCCCAGCATAACCATCTATGGCATAGATGAGATCATCATCTCCCGTCACTGTTAGCGGATAATACTTGTCTCCATCCGTTTCAATGACATCAATATTATTGGTGGTTGTGGTGGTTCCATCTTGTAGATTCATTACTAAAGAAAATGTCCCTGTTATTGTGTCTCGTCCAGTAAATCCAACAATACTAGTTGCAGTTCTTTGATAGGAACCTGTCAAAGATAGCGTTGTTACTACTCCACTATTGTTCACCTTCCCAGATCCCGTATATTCGACAAGGCTGCTACTTGGTTCAGTGAATAATGAAGCTTGGCTGAGTTTGTAAGTGGTTACTGGTGTTGGTGTGTCTTCTTCTGATGGAGCACAAGCAACCAATAATGTTGTTATCAGGATAACTACTGATGTATAGAATATTTTTTTCATATCATTCCTTTCAATGATAGACCTTATAGACTAAAAGCACCCTTTTCCTCTCGATTAATTTTAATGTCAAGACTTCTAACAAGTTAGTCTTACTTTCAGACATCATGGTCATGAAACTCAAACACCTCTGTCTACTAATGCTCCTGCTGTTGTTGCCAGCTTTCGCTCTGGCTGAATGTCCAGCCTATGATCGTAAGGCATGGCAGCATTGGGTGGATGAGGACCGTGATTGCCAGAATGCCCGTCACGAGGTCTTGATTGCTGAATCCAGTTCAACGGTTGTCTTCAAGACAGAGAAAGGCTGTAGGGTGGTCTCAGGAAGCTGGAATGATCCATACAGTGGCAGAACCGTCACTGATGCCAGCAAGCTCGATATTGATCACATGGTGCCTCTGAAAGAAGCTCATGAGTCTGGTGGCTATGCTTGGGATCCGTACCGGAAGCGTGAATACGCAAACGATCTCAGCGATCCGAACACACTGATCGCTGTTGATCGTGGGCTCAACAGACAGAAAGGCGCTGGTGATCCAGCAGATTGGCTACCACCGAATCAGGCATATCAAGTAGAGTATGCTCAGGCTTGGGTAGCTGTGAAGCTCAAGTGGGGTTTAACTGCAGATGCCAAGGAGATTGCTGCTCTGAGAGGAATTCTTGGTGGTGATGTAGAGATGCCGCTGATGGCAGAAGAATGTAGTGGGGCGATCAATCCATTTGCTGCCAAGCTACCCGTGGCGCAAGTGGATTGCTCAGCCAAGAGGTACTGCAAGGATATGTCAATTTGCAATGAGGCGAGGGCTTATCTTGTAGAATGTGGAATGAAGAATCTGGATCGTGATGGTGATGGTGTGCCGTGTGAGGCGTTGTGTGATTAGTCAGGTGCCTATTTGGATATTGAGCGATCAAGCCTCAGTAATTCTCCGTCTATGATAACACCCTTAATCTCTTTCCCATCTGGAAAAGTGAATGTTCCTTGTCTAGTTCTCTTATCAAACTTGTATTTCCCAACGAGTTCCTGACCACTTGGATTAGTCCAAGCCCCTTGGTACTGCATGCCATCCTTGAATTCCCCAACGTATTTCGCACCATTTGCCCAAGTAGAGGTACCTTGTCCGTGTGACTTGCCATCCTTAACTTCTCCAATGTATTTCGAACCATCTGGAAAAGAAAAAGTTCCCTGCCCGTTGGGTACTCCGTTGCTTACTTCTCCAACATACTCCGTATCACTGTCTAACTTTTTTCTGCTATTCCAGCTTGTAGAGTTGGACTTCAAATTATTAAACCAGTCATCTTTGCTAATGTAGAGAGTAGCTGTTTTGGATTCTGACTGGTTTTCACCTACAAACCCACCGTCCTTAAATGTTCCAACGTCTTTCCCACCATCTGGCCAAGTGAAAGTCCCCTGTCCGTGCCACTTGTCATCCTTAAATTCACCTACGTATTTCGCACCATCTGGGAAAGTGTGAGTCCCCTTGCCGTGCATCTTGCCATTTTTGAATTCCCCAACGTATTTCGTACCTTCTTCCCAAGTGAAAGTTCCTTGCCCGTTGAATCTGCCATCCTCAAATTCACCTATGTATTTCGTACCATCTGGATAAGTGATAGTCCCCTGTCCGTTAGGGACTCCCTTACTGACTTCTCCAAAATAGATGCGATCAAAGTATGAATTTCTTCCATTTTTCCAACTTTCTGGATCAGAAATTTTTCCATCATCAGCAGCATCTACAGTCATGTGGTTGTAGACAAATTCACTAATGTAGAGAGTGACTCTTTTTGATTGCTGAGATGGTTCAATCTTATTCGTTGGTGGCCTTCTTCTATTCCTAACCTCAAAAACAAAGTTCCCTTCATCCAGATACGGGTCCAGAATCTTTCCATACTGTGGAGTTTGCCCTTTCTGATAACGAGGAACCTGCTTCTGTAGATACATTCCCAACTCAACTCCAGTCACATACCCATCCTGATCTAAATCGGCTTGGCCATTGATGCCACGAATGAAGAGAGGCCGGAATACACTGATTGCTGGAACGGTCTGGTTGGCGCTGCCTGCAGAGATAAATTGACGTACTGGTTTTGCGGTTGAGTAGGAGATGTCTTCTGGAACTGCAACTGCCCGTGACTGCAGTACTGAACCAGAGAAGCAGGAATCAAAGACAAAGAGGGCGTGCTTGGACTCAATCTGCTTAGCCCATGACAGTACCTGCTCCATCTTGAGGGATTTGCGGAAGAATTCCCTTTCATTGTCGTAGGGACTAGGTGCATCAACGGGAACTAGGTAGCCGAATTTACGACCATTGCGTTCCTGAGTGTAGCCGTGGCCTGAATAGTAGAACAGCAGTCGGTTATCTTGCTCATAGCCGTGAGCATCAATAAAGTCATTGATCTCATCAATCAGGTCATCCTCCGTTGGATCCATCACAGTTTGTACTTGAAACCCCTGCCCTTCCAATGCCTGACGTACCGCTTTCACATCTTCTCCGACACTGCTCAGGTCACTCCATGCGTTGTCTTGATAATCACTAGCTCCGATCACCAGAGCATAGCTGCCTTTGTAGAGCTCGACCTGTTCACCATCTGGAATCTGGATGGTGACAGGTCTGATAGCTCGGCTCTGGGCGAGTGCAAGTTGAGTTGCTGCTACTAGCAATCCAACTAGCACTAGCAGTCGGATTGGGGAACAGTGCAATCTCATGATCAACTCCAACAGATTAGTTTCTAGTTGTTCCTAGGTGTCTTGGCAGTCAATAACTCTGCTTGGGAATGAATTGCAAGTGTTTGTCGATTTGTGAATCAGACAAAGACTATCTAATACGATATGGAATGATGACAAGATGGGGTGCTGTGTGAGGCTTGAAGTGTTAGGTGGAATGGATATGAACTTTGAATGGAGGAGCGAGCAGTTATTGCTCGTAAAGTACTATCCCAACTGAAAGTGACAGCGTCTCGCAGACAGAAGGCACTTTTCAGTGGGACTAGTCCAGAGCTATCTTTTTAGAACAAGGCTAAACTGTTGTTCCTTCTTGTTCATTCGCAAGCGATGGCGATTGCTTTCTTGCAAGTTCTTTTGTTTTGATATCAGCCGTATGTGGCCACTGGCCATACGGTGATGGTGCTTCTGCCAATCGAGCACCAACTGTTGATCTGTGAACTCTGGCACAGATTGGCTGTCTCTACTTTCTGTCAGTAGAACCGTATCCCAAGTTAAATCCTTCAAATCGAGAAATGTTGCCGCAATTTCTTCAAAGGTCCTTGGTGACCTGTGATCTGCATGTGTCTCCCAGAAGGTGATCCATTGACCAGTAACTGGACATTGAATTTGCTGATCTTCATTCTGCAATTTCTCAAAAAGCTCTCGCTTAGCCTCTTCAATTTCTGGATACACGTAAACTCTCATTGCATCCATCACCAGTCTTTTTTTTGGAGGAGGAACTGCATCGATGCAAGTATGAAAGCTAAAATCGGTCTCACTTCCATCTGTCCTCCTGATCCAAAAACAGCGATCCTTTTGGCTATTGAATCGGTGACCAGCATCGGGTGGTTCACCTCTGTAGAAACCAGCAATACCGACCCCTACCTTTTGATCTCTTCCGGGATGCCGCTCAATAAGTCTGTAAAGAATTTCGGCATCCTCACCAATGACATCTTGGTTTTTCCGGTAACGATCAATCATTTCACTGAAATAATCCTTTGCATCCTTTTTTTTGGAAAACCTTTTGATTCCAAGGTCAACAGGAATTGCTCTTCCCATATTACTCCTTCATAAATTTGAATTGTTTCAAACAGTTGAATGAGAGAAATAGATCGGATCACGGATCTATTGGCTTGAGCGCTTCATCGAACAGAGAACCAGTACTGGGTTTCTGATTCAAGCGATCCCATATCTTGCGTAGCAATAGATTATTCATTGCTACTACCTCCTTAATGTATTCAATCTCAGCAATCATCGTTTCACTCGCTGGGTGTAAGCCCTGACGCTTGATAACAAGTTCACGCCTTGAATCATCAGTTTGAGAACGTATTTCCTCAATTTTCTCATTTGAGATTTTGAGATTCTTTAGAGCCTCAAAATATTGTTCATCGGGAAGCTGGTATCCTGTTTCAATTCGTGAAAGCTTTTTGATTTCAATCCCTGTTGAATCGGAAAAAGCTTTCTGAGTTATACTCAGTTCTTTCTTACGTATTTCCTTCAGAATTCGTCCTAAATGGACATCTTTCATAGGTACTCCTTTTGTTGAATTGACTAGCAGTCAATGGCTCACTAAGGGGAAGCAAAAACGAGAATCATTCCAACACCAATTTTCGAGGATGTCAACTAAAAAATCTCAAGAATAAAATGAGAATTCTTTATAGTGTCAAAAGAATTGAAGATGATAAGCGAGAATTCTTTATAGTGTCAAAAGAATTGAAGGGAATGTATTTAGAGTATCTAAAGAAAGGATCATTTGATTCCAAATGAATGAACTAATAGAAAGTTATTTGGGTGATATCGATAATCTCAAGATATTTTGAGATTAATAAATCTAGAAGCGTAAAATGACTAAAGAACAAATAAGAATGTTTTGCTAACTTACCTTACCGATCCACCGGCAACGTCTTTTCCAGTTCCTACAAGCCGTACCAGTGGCTCTCTACAGTCTCTGAATGGCTTTCTTATGGCTGGATGCGGATAGTCACAATGTAGGGGGCTGTTTCACCTAATTCATCGGGGAGTCGTGGAAACTTAATTGCCTTTATTCCAGTCATTACAACCAAATCGAATTGTCTAGAACCACTACTTTCCTTGATGCGATAAGCACTTGTACTTCCATCTAATTCAATTTGTACCTCAATCGCCACCGAGAGTTTTTTATCAAACTGTGGACCTGAGTGGATCTGTCCACGTAGCTGTTCAAAAATTAAAGAATTGTACTGTCGCTCTGCAGATCTTTGCTGATTCGCTTCTTCCTTTAGTTTTCTCAAGAGGAGGGTGTCTTGAACTTGAATACCAGCATTTGCAGTCTCTGTAGAAGGTGGTGGTGGATTCTTTGGATCGAAGATAGAAGGCGGTGGTGGGTTCTTTGGATCGAAGATAGAAGGTGGTGGTGGTGGAGATGGACCCTGTTGGTCACCCACAACCAAATTACCATTTGATGGTGATGGAAGCGGAGGTAAGGCAGGTAATTCCTCAATCAGTGAGAACGCTTCAGAAGAACCCTTGAGATCAAATACAGCAACGTATTCAGTCCCATCATAGTCTGATGTACCAACTGCGAATGTTGAGGAATCAAGCAACTGCTTGATGAAATCAACCTTGGCTCTCAAATTCTTGTTAGTCACCAGAAATGTTGCTCGCCCCTTGGAGGAGGTGGCAACCTGCATGTTGCTTACTTCTCCCTTGTCAAATCTGTACTTCAGCGGTTGGTTGTTCTTATTCTTGCCAATGTATTGCTTCCAATCCACGTAGATGTTCCCGTTATTCCAGATGAACAGGACTGGATTTTTGAAAAAGGTATTGGTGGCATCTCCTGCAATTTTGTAAACAGCAGTGGTTTTCTCATCAGTGAAAGGATCAGTTCTTTCCAGATATTCCCAACCATTGCGCTGGTACTCATTTATCTGAAGGCGGTAGGTCTGGGCAAGAATTTGAGAATGTATGAAGAGCAGGGCGAGAACTAGAGTGTACTTCATTTTCAACTCCATCACGGTTGGTGAGGCTGTCAGGAGTACCTTGGAGGAAGATTAGAGACAAGGCCTGTATTAGCTCATCGAGTGTCATTCCCTGCCTCTCCTAATTAATCCTTGATTGGAACAACTGCTGCAGCAGGTGGTTTAACCGGTTTGGTCAAGGAAAGAACACGGTTTAACCACGATTCAACCGCTTCGACCAGTGATTCAACCACGGTTTAACCACGATTCACCCATGGAGGATGAATGCTTACATTGAATGAGACTCGTACACAGTTGCGAGTTGGGCGCAGAAGGCTCATGAACTTACTGGATGAGCTTCAGATTGAGCCTATCCAGATTCACGCAAGACGGCAGGAAATTTCTGAGGAACAGTTTGATCAACTGCAACGGCACCTGCAGGGTGATGTTGATTCAGCTTCTGTACAAAGCAGTTCAACCACTTCGACCAGTGATTCAACCATGGTTCAACCAGTGATCAAACTGCTGGAACAACAGGTAGAATATTTGAAGGAAGAGATCAACGGGCATAAGCAGGAAAAAATGGAGTTGCTGCAGTCCTCTGAGAAAATCCAGCAACTGCTCAGTATGTCACTTGCTGAATCATCTAAACTACGGCAGGAAATAGATCGGATGCGCTTGCTTGAAGATCACTCAGAAGTAGAGGCTAAAAGATCCAAAAGCTCAGAGAATCACGCTAATGATGTCGATTCAGCAGCAGATGATGTTGAGGATTCGGTAGATATCAGTACTCCAACGCCTGCCGCTTCTGCAGCGCAGCCGATGGAATACACTCCAAAGAGTGGCAGCAGTTGGGGCGTTGGACTGGGCCTTGGAGCAGTGGCAGCAGCGATCATCTTTTATGTGTTGACCAGCGACCAAGGAGCTAAATTCTTTCCAAACATCCAGCAGAAGCTAGTCGGTGTATTGCACTTGAGCGATACAAACTCAATCGTGCCTTATCGCTTTGATGGCGATGGTGGGTTGCGTTAGTGCTGAAGAGTGTGAGAGGGTGAGCTTGAAAATCTGAGAGCCCCTCACTTTTGATCTGGGCCACAGCCACAATTTTATTGAATATCAGCGCTGTGAAACTTGGTGGCCTTTCTGTTGGGAATTCAGTTCGTGATTTGGCAGCAAAATGAAGAAAACTATCTATTCACAAAGGAGAGTGATGAGGTTTAGCCCCGAGACTTATCAAAAAGCCATGGAGAGACAGAAAAAGCTCCACAAAATGTATGAGGGAATTCATCGGCTGGAGCCCAAAGTGGGGATCTTGACCGCTGGGCTAAATCCGATATTGATTAAAGAGGTTGAAGGGCTTGAAAAAGCCAGTAAGGAGAGGAGGTCGTGGGAAAAAGTGACGCAGGAAACTCTATTTAATCATAGCGAAATAGGATCGTAATTCTCTCCAGATTTGGGAGGCAGAACCGGATTATGATTTTGTGCGTAATCTGAGGTACAACGTCTATCAAACATGGAAAGGCTGGATGATGAAAACAAAAAGACTACGCAGGCCCAGT
>JACLAC010006009.1_pt1 | contig 19683 bp, 9 predicted proteins | sample 8027881 | NCBI WGS metagenome assembly JACLAC01 (sample SAMN15725517, study PRJNA655200) | protist metagenome | isolation source: fluorescence activated cell sorting (FACS) single amplified genomes of... | place: Spain: Blaines Bay Microbial Observatory, Mediterranean Sea | collected 2016-01-19 | reverse complement strand
GCACTCTCCGCCGCCACCTGCTGAGCAATGAGCTCCCGCACGCTACCGCCACGCCCCGCCGCCGGCGCCATACCCGGCGGCAGGGCAGCCATCGGCGCGCGCTTGAGCTGCTCGCGCTCACCCCTCAACCGAGACACCTCCCTCTTCAGCGCCTCAATCTGGCGGACCCTCGTCCCTTCCGCCTCTTGATACGCGGCCCGCTCCTTTGCGGCGAGCTTCTTCACCTGCTTCACCTTCGATGTCAACGCGGCGACCTCACCGGATAATGTCGCCTGGCTCTTGTCCGCCTCCTTCTGCACATACGCCAGCTGTAGCTGAAGCTTCTCGGTCGCGACCGCCGCCTGTGCCTCCACCTCCGTAAGCCGAGACTTGCTCGCGATCGATTCGGTAGATTCTATCCGCGCTTGATGCAGCTCCTGCAGCGCGCTCTCCAGACGCTTCTCGGCCTCATCCGTACGCCGGCGTAAGCGCGAGCCCTCCTCATCCGTAGCGCGCTTCTCGAGCATGGCGCCGTGAAGCTCCGCCTTGAGAGCCGCGACCTCACCGGAGAGGGCATCCGCACGATCACGGTGTAGCGCCAAGTTGGCGCTCGTCTCGCTCTGAGCGACCGCAAGCTGCTCGTTCAGGCGTGTACGCTCCGTCTCCAGCCTCCGGATGCGGCTCGCCTCCTCCTCCCGCGCGTTTGCAATCATTGAGGTCGCCTCCCGCTCGGCGTTCGCCGCATTCGAGGCGAGCTCATCACGAGACTTCTGAAGGAGCCCCTCCCGCCGCACCGCCTCCGTCTGCCTACGGTCCATCTCCAATTTGATGTGCGAGACCTCACGCTGGGCCTCCGAGAGCCGCAATGCCGCCGACGAGCGCTCCGTCGCCACGGCATGCTGCGCCTCATCGACCGCCGCGCGCAAGCTCCGCATCTCGGTCTCCGTATGCAGCGCCGCCTCGTGCATCCTCTGCTGCGCGGCGTTGCTCGCGTCGAGCTCGTGCTGCATGTGCGAGACCTTGCGCTCTAAGCTCGCCTTCTCCGCGTTCGAGAGCCGCTCCTTTGCCTTGCCCTCTCCTTGCAACGTCGCGTGCGCCGCAAGAAGCTCCGCACGTACCTGCACCAGACCATCATTCTCACGCCGCAGCTCGTCCACCTCCTCGAGTAACTTCTGAGAGCGGACGGTCGCCTCCGCGTGCTCGCGCTGGAGGCGGCGCATGCGCTCGGCGCCCTCCTCGACCGTACCGACCTTGCCGCCTGGGGTAGACTCGAGGAGCTCCACCTTTGCCCGCAGCTCGGCGACCAAGGTCTCGTGGCGCACCTCCGCCTCCCGGAGCGCCGCGCGCTGCTCGTGGGCGGCGGCGTCGAGCGACGCGCGCGCGCGCTCGGCCTCGCGGCGGTATTGCGCGGCCGACTCGCGCGACGCGGAGACCTCGCCCTCGAGCGTCTTCACCTTCGCCTTCCACGGCGCCTCGGTCTGCTCGATGAGCTGCAGCCGCATCGCCTCGAGGTCGTCGCGCGTGAGCATGTCGGCGGAGAAGTCGTGCTGCGCCTGCTCGAGCTTGGCGGCCCACTGCTGCCGCACCTCCGTGTGCGTGCGCTCGGTCGCGGCGAGCTGCGCCGCAGATGCCTCCGCCGCCTCCTTGAGCTTGACGACCTCGGCCGATAAGGTCTCGGCGTGCGTGCGGAACTGGTCGCGCTGCTCGGAGGTGGAGCGGAGCGCATTCTTGAGCTCGGCAACGTCGGGGTCGGCCATGGGTTCTTGTGGGTGCGGTTGTGCTGATTCGACGCGTTCGCAGCGGGCGAGAGCGGCCGATGACGGGTGGGGCTTCGGCCTCAAGTCGGATTTCGTGCCGCCAACACGGCGCTCTGAAAGAAAGACGCACAACACGACGCACGCCTGCTCGCCTAGCTCCGTATCAAGGCCGGACTAGTCGCGGAGATTTGAGATTGCGGACTGGCCGGTGAGCTGGTCGGGATTGGTGGAGGCTGCGCGCGCTCCGTCCGCTGGCGTCTCCGGCCTCCGCGGCCACATCGTCACCGCAGACCTACTTGGTGCAGCGCGCCGCCCACGAAAAAACAGCGCGATGGCGACAGAAGAAAAACCCGACACCACGCTCGCGGTCGACCTCGCCGCCGCCGGCTTATCGACGGTCGGAATAGGCGCGACCGAAGGCGGCGAGGCGTGGTTCATCGAGATCCAGTCCGACTACGAGAAGCAGGCGAAATCGCTGAAGCAGGCGTCGTTCAACGCGTCGCAGTCGTCGTCGGCCGAAGGCGACGACACGGTGCCCGCGGAGCTCGCGCTCTCCTTCCGAGAGTCGGCGAACATGCTCAAGTTCGCGATGACGCAGCGCAGCGGCCGGAACAGCCCGGGCATCAAGCGGCCGAGCCGCATGGGTTTCGGCGAGATGAAGCTCGAGGAGCCGGTCGTCGAGGTCGACGAGGAGGCGACCGACGAGGAGCTCTTCTCGGCGATGCAGGGGCAGTGGGTCGAGGTCGAGTGCTTGCTCCGCGTGCAGCTGAGGAGCGAGGAGGCGCTCGAGAAGGCCAAGTTGAGGGTGAGCGAGAGCCTAGCCTTTGATGGCAGCCTCGGCAAGCGCGCGGCCGCGAGCGGCAAGTTGAAAGGGACGGTCTTTCAGGCGCTATTGGCGAAGGCGGACGGCAGCGCCGGCGCGACGTCGGCCAGCGTCGGCTTGACAGAGTGCAGCGAGGAGGATTGGGATGGCTTGGCGAAGGGCGCGGATGCGTTGCGGAAGCTCGTGCGCATCAAGGTGCAGGACGACAACGATCTGAAGGCGGCGAATGGCGCGCTGACCTCGTGCGCCGAGTTCTTCGCGACACTCGCCATATATGGCAAGAGGAAGCGGTTGGATGGTATGGGCGTGATCACGGCGCTGGAGGCATAGGAAGCGAGGACAGAGAGCTGCGCAGCAGAGCGTCGCAACCCTGTAGACGGAGAGAAGAGAGAGGATAAGCTCGTGCGCAGTGCGCGCCCGGGCGGCACGAACACAAGCGTCGATCTGTGATACAGGCTGTATCTTTCTGTCATGGAAACTTGTCCGAAAGAGGCAAATGACCGCACCAGGTCGCGACACAAATCAGTCGCGTATAGAGGCGCGCGTCAGCCGGTCGTCGTCGTCGTCGTCGAAACGCGCGTCAGCCGGTCGTCGTCGTGATGCGCTACGACACGGACGACAGAGCGAATGCGACAAGCGGCGAGAAAATCCTCCATTTTCTCGCGCGCATCCTCGTCCGCCGTGCGTGCCTCGTGTGGGTCGTTTGCTTCTCCATCATGGTTGCGGCGACGGGCATCCAGTTTTCCGCCGGCCGCTTCCAATTCCGTAGCGGCTACAAATACGACCTCTTCGTCGCGTACGATCCGGTCGTCTCGCAGCAGGAGTCCGTCTTTCAGGCCGTCCATCGGCCGCTCTATCAATTGCCGGATGCGCCGGAGGGCGTGGGCGACGCCACGTCAAAATACAAACCGCGCACGGAGCAGCTTAAATGGGAGGACGCGCGCGACGCGTGCGAACGCGACGGCCTCGTGCTCGCGGCCGTCTTCTCCGACGATGACGCGCGCGCCTTGATGCTTGCGACCGGCGGCGGCTCGCAGCACATGTGGGTGGGTGCGAGCGACCGTGACGTCGAGGGGCAGTGGACGTGGCTTATTGATGGTTCGACCTTTCCGCCCACCGCCAACCCTTCACGATCCTACGAGGCGTGGGGCAATGGCGAGCCGAATGATGCCGGCAGCGGCGGCGAGGACTGCATGAGCATCGGCGCGACGTTTTGGAATGATGCTTGGTGTGGTGGCCTCAAGCCGTACGTCTGCATGGATGCAAGTGCCTCGCCGCCTCCACCATCACCCTCACCACCACCCTCACCTCCTCCCATCACCCATCCATTAGCGCCGCCGCCGCCTCCTTCTCCGCCGCCCTCGCCGGGAGCCCCACCATTCTTACCACCCGCATCGCCAGATCCGCCTCCCGCCTTCCCTCCACCGCCACCACCGACACGCAGCCGCCGGACGCCCGATGTGAGCGAAGCAATGGTTGTCACATATTGCTGGAAGGATCCGCCAATTGGCACGCCATCACCACCTCCTCTCACCGCCGTGAACGATCTGTTATCCTCCGCCAGCGCGTTGAAGGAGGTCTGCGAGGTCGAGAATGCGGTCTTTGCGATGGAAGGCTATGATAAGTACTGCTACGACGAGCCGAATACCCTATGCCTGCTTGGCGGGCTGTGCGCAAGCGCCGCAAAGAGCTACTCGAGCGAGACGGGTAGATCGTGCTCACCGCCTCTCGTCTCGCCCTTGGCATTCTTCTATCAGGGATGGCAGCCTCTACCGAATGCGACTGTATTGCTCCACGAGCTTGTGCCCGGCCTGCGGCCTGTGAGTGAATGGCCGGTTTTAGCAATGGAGGCCATCAATCGAACATTGGGCTTTGCCGCCGTCATCACCAACGCAGCGCAGCAGACTGGAAGCAGTGATAGCAATCCGCTAAACACTATAGGCAAAGGCCTTGGCAGTGTGACGGGTATCGATCCTCTTGGTGCGATTGGTGGGGCGGCCGGCCTTGGTGCTCTTGGTGCTTTGGGTGTCCTCGGCGGGGAGCTTGCAAACATCGTCAATGGCCTCGACCTGCCTTTTGGCCTTGGAGGGAAGGGCAGTGGAGGTAGTGGAGGTGGAGGGACGATTCCTGGTGTCGATCCGAATGCCTTCTTTTCCGGCCTTGGCAGCAGTAATGCGCTGACATCATTGTTTGGTACGAGCGGTACTAGTGATGTGATGGGCCTTATCAATGCCTTTGGCAGCAGCCAGCAGGCCCTTACTAACCTTATATCCACAGATCTGCTTGGTGCGTTGGGGTTAGACACGAGCATACAGGATGAGATCAGGAATAGCGCGCAGCAGTTATTAGGAGGCTGGGCGATGGAGATACGCTCGCAGCTATTGCGAGGGAGCAGCAATGCGACTGCGACTACTACTAACCGCACGCTAGAGACGAATGCAAGCCACACGTCGCATCTGATTCGTACAGTTAACATACAGCTCTCCGGCGCTACTATTACAATACCTCAAGCATTGGATGACTTTTTATTGGGCCTATTACCTTCTACAATCAACCTGCCTGATTTCAGTGGCACTTCAGATGGCTTCGGAAACGCATCGGCGCATCAGCAAGGCGCGCAAGCTTCCAACTTTATTGACACTATATTGACGGATCTAGTAGGGCGGCCTGCGGGTGCGGTGTTGTTACTCTCCTCACTCGGTTTGCGTCTCGATGATATAGCGGTTCTCGCCGATGACCCCGCACACCGCAACCTTGCGGCAAACCTACACGGCCTCGCGAGCTCGCTACCGCAGCAGACAGATGAGATACAGCGACAGGTTGCTGCGGGTGCGGCCGCGAGTGACATCGCATTGCGACTACTCCGCACATGCGATCTAAGCCGCCACATACCACTCGAGCGTACACTAACGATCCTACCGCCAGAGACTCTATTCGAGTTCCTACTTGCCTTCCTACCTGGTTACACAATCCCAACCGTAGACATTAACGAATTGATCATTCTGCTTGTTGGCCTGGCGGCCGATGGCGCACGATCATGCGTACACGAGATGTCGGGCGATCGTCTCATCCGGATACTCGGCATCTCTGAGCGTGTGTTATCCCTACCGATGGCTGAGGGGATACAAGGCCTTCCTCAGGAATCACTGTATGTGACCTTGCAGGATGCGATGCGATTGCTGGCGATAAGCGGCGGTGACGGCAGACCACCGCCACCATCCGCGCCAACACTACCTTACACACCATTCGTGTCGGACGGCCATCAGCGTACATGCGAGCTACTCGACAGCGAGTATGTGGAGGCGAGAGCGAGCGAATTGTACGAGATGGCGAATCGCTCGACGGCACTACGTGGGCTGCTTGGTGCTTTCATGTCGAGACGAGCATTGGATCAGCCAACTGGTGGAGGCGCATCAGTATGCACACGCACCATTCTCGATTACGGTCTACCTCTTGCTCTCGATCTCGATGATGATGAACGCGCCAACACTGAGCATTATCGTGTGCGCAGGTTCATGGCGCGCGCAAGGGACGCATTGTTTGACCATTTCGATGTTGGCGACACGGTATTCGGCTGGTCACGATGGCGCGGTAAATGCGAGACGGAGCAGTTACGCGTTCGAATGTTCACGCAGAGATGGCATGTTCGTGAGGGCTCGGCTTTATTAGCTGGAGATACGATTTATGTCGCCTTCTCCACCGCCTTCGTCTTTATCTATCTCGCGATACACTTCCGTTCGCTCTGCCTTGCGATGCTTGGTATGCTACAGATCTTAATGTCGTTACCGCTCGCATTACTACTCTATCCCTTCCGCTTTATCAGAGAGCATCTCATCGCAATATTCCTATCGTTAGGCGTCGGTGCGGACGACCTCTTTGTGTTCCTGCATGCGTGGCAGCAAGCGGGTAGGCTAGAGGCCTGCCGTGGCTCGGGCATCAACGCACTCATCGCACGAATGGAGATTACATACGCGCATACAGCCTCAATGGTCCTTACCACCTCCGTTACTACAGCCGTCTCCTTCATCGGTACCGCAATATCCCCCATTTTCTCGGTCGCTTCTTTAGGGATTTACGCCGCATTATGTATTATTATCAACTGGGTATTAACTGTGACCTTCTGGCCGGCAACAATGGCTCTACATCATCGCATCATGACCTCGATCAGAAAGAGGTGCGGGCCCAGCTGTTCATGCCTATGTGGGCCGCCTGTAGAAGAGAACGAGAACGAGGGATCATTACGCCTCACGCATGCCCAGCGGTTGGCCGCGTCAGGTGCGTTTGATCTCATACCTGGAGGCAGCCCTTCCTCCTCGTCTACTACTGCAGCTGCGAATGCCCGTGCGCGTGCTGGTGGCCTCGAGCTCACCGACGCTATTGCCACACAGCCATTATCACCCGCAATCTCACCACGTCCAATCCTCTCCTCTCGCGCCAACCGTTACCTTCCTGGCGACCCCAACGCGGCAACACCCACACCATCACGCGGCGCCTCCCCTCGTTTGTACTCGTTCTTCAACTGGATGTCACCGCAATCCTCCGCACGTGACACAACACCCGCTTCACAGCCACCAGCCACCCCAGCAATAGACATGTCCGTACTAACCAACGAGGTGCGCCTACAAGGCTTAGATCTCCAGCCGGGCTCGTCGACTGAGCGGTCGGATCGCACGCCAAGCGGCCGTATCAATCCTAGGGACGCTATGAAGGAGTCGTCTACCTCTGGTGGGCCTTCGTCGTTACCCGCCTCGCCTCCGCCCTCGCCACCAGCTGATAACAGTGGTGCAGCCAGCAGCAGTAACACGGATGAAGAAGTAACCGTACGCATCCCGCGCCAGCCTGGTGAGAAGGTCGGCCTCGATCTACAGGATAGTACTATCATCGGCGGCAAGCAGGGAGGTCCTACCGTCTATGTGAGTAAGGTGCATCTCGGGTACGCGGCCGCAAAATGCGGTCTTATCTTCGACGATGATATTGTGATTGCGGTCAATGGGATGCCCACGAAAGGGATGAAACGTGATGAGGTGCTGAAGCTATTTGCGGCTGTACCGCCTCATGATGACATTCGTTTGACGATCAAGAGATTGGTGCCGTTGCGCCCAGAGCTGGACGCGTTGCGCCGTGAGAGTACACCACAGCAGCAGAAGCCGGATGCTACTAATGCTACGGCTGCCTCAACCTCCGATATAGATGTTGGTATCGTCGATCCAGACGAGGCGATCGTCGTCAACACTTCAACAGCAGCGGCCGCAAGACCCGCTACACCACAGCCGCCCCCTGGCTTTGATGTGGATGGCATGGCACCTGCGTCAGAGCTCCCCATCATACGTACACCCTCTCATCCTGTACTTGGCGGCGGCGGCAGGCTCACTGATGCCTTCCCACGCCGCACGATGTTCCGTTCTTCGTCCTCTCCATCATCAAAGCCCTACATCTTCGCACCCGGTGGCGGTAAAGACGCTCACGAGAAGATGAGCTGGGTGGAGGCCGTCTTCGCTCGTTCATACGGCCCTCTTATCGAATGGTCCCCACCTTCGCTCGGCGGCATCAAGCCCATCTCTGTACTCCTCGTCTTACTATTGGGCGGTCATGGCGCGTGGGCCCTCTATCGCTCCTTTATGCTCAAACCGGCTCTCGATTCGATCAATCTCTCCTTCCCGCACGATCACGCATTCAGCGGTATACGAGAGCACATGATCGATTTCTTGGCCTCGGGTACACAGGACCACGCACCCGCTTCCTTCCTACTCGGCATACACTCATACGATAGGCACGCCGTCGGGTTCTCAGTCATGCGGCCAGATGTAGAGCCTCGCGGCCAGATTGTTTGGGATCCGCTATTCAACCTCTCCTCAACAGTCGCGCAGGAGGCTCTCTTACACTTATGCGAGGCTCTGCAGGCGGCGCCGTGCGAGCCGGGAGGCGTCGCGTGTTTAGAGGGCTTCGGCACCCTCGTCGTGCCTGGCTCCGTCCGTTGCCCTACTACATACTTTTACGCCTCTCAGGACGTCACCATCGGCACTAATCACTCACTCTCAGCAAACCATCTACAAGGCGCCGCCTTCGATGCCGCAATGTTCCAATGGGTCACAGACAGGGTTGCAATACAACAAGCCGTCGAGCAGGTTGATGGCCCAGGCTCGTATGACGTCCGACCATTAGTACGAGATGCGGGCTTTGTGAGCGGGGAGCTAAAGTACATACGAATCGGTTTCCTTGCTCCGGTCTCAGAGACCGCAGTGTTTGAGCAGCCGACGTTAGTGGCTCGATACTACGAGGAGCTTGAGGCCTTCTCACGTGCCTTTATGGCAAATGCGCCTAGGGAGTTAGGCACATGCACACAAGAGACGGGCGGCGTCGAAGGCTTTAGTGACGCGCATGAGGAGCACCCAATGACCAAGCCGCAATGCTCGGGCCTCATACCATTTATGGAAGGTCCCGGAGATTTGGGCTCCTTCGCCATCGGGCGTACGACTGATTACATGGTCACTGGGTTGATGTCGGGCCTTGCCGTCTCTACACCATCGACATTCGGAGTATTACTGCTCGCGACGGGCTCTCCTCTCATCTCCCTCTACGCGATGCTTACCATCGTACTCGTCGTCGCGTCCCTCTTTGCATTCATATCTACCTTCTTTGGCTGGCAGTTGGGCCACGCGGAGGCGATAGCAGGTACTATAGTATTGGGGTTTGCGATTGATTATTGCGTGCATCTCGCTCATGCATACTTGACCTCCCAGGAGAAGGAGCGCGGCGGTAAAGCGAGAGAGTCGTTAGCACGTATGGGCAACACTGTGTTAGCCGGCGCAGTCACGACGATAGGAAGCGGTATAGCAATGGCGATGTGCCAGGCGAACGTCTATCATAAAATGGGCATACTCATCTGCTTGACAATCGTCTTCTCGTGCTTATATGCATTGCTATTCTTTGCGCCTCTATGTGCTATCATCGGGCCGACAGCACCGCCGTGGAGATACAGCGTTATCATCGACAATGCGTGTGGCCTGCTACTGCCTAAAGGGAGTGTGCGGCTCAGCTTTGGAAAGAGGCCGGGAAGCGGCCAGACGGCGACGCGAGGGCCGCGGCAAGGGCCGGAGGAGGTGGAAGTGGCGACTTCGCCGACGCCGACGCCGCGGGCCGGTTCGCTCAGCAATCGCAGCGGAGCTCCGCACAGGGTCTGATTGAAATTTTGATTGTGTGTTGTAATGTGCATGCGCTTTTTTGTGTGAGTGTGAGTGTGATGGAGACCGCGGTGTACGTGCGCGGTGAGTAGGTGCGAGCGAGCCGATCTTTTTCGTATCAAATACAAGTAATACTACAACGCTTACGTCCCTCCCGCCGGGAATTTGTCGCACGCGTCGTGCTTCTCCTCCACGTACCGATCCCAGACGCAGAGCATCCGTTTGTGCTTATCCGGGTGGTAATTCATATGCACCATCACCGGCAGGCTCTCCTTTGGTGTCGCTCTTCCAGGGAAGAAGCTGCTCCTCATAGAGAAGAAGAAGACCTTGCTGTTGACCCACTGCATATAATCCATCACTCTTACTCCGACCTTGGAGCCATTGTACGCGCCGTGAGAGAGTAGGAAGGCCTCTTGATTGAAGACCTGCTGATCCCAGGAGGACTGCATAGAGAGCCGATGCGCCACACGCTTGAGGAGGTCGATCGCCTTCTCTGTTGGTCGAAAGAAGGCGCAGCCGACATTTAACGTAAAGTGCTGGACGTATAAGCCGCCGGCACCCCATCCCATCTTCGGCTCGTGTACAGACCCAAGCTGGCCGCCCGCCCATCCTTGCGAGAAGCCATCGGTTGATGCCTCGACGTCCGCATCACGATACAGGTGCTCAAATGGGTCACGAAGAAAGACCAAGTCCAGGTCGACGACCAGGATAGAAAAGCCCATTAGCAGCGCCTGGCGTAGCAATCCGTATTTTAACGTCGAGATCATATTCGCGCCGCGTGAACCCTGCTGCGCGGTCGGCACGGGCAGCTCCATCCGCATGCACGTCGCCCCTCCAGCCTGCTTGCAAAAGTCCTGTGTGGCGTCGTCGAGATTGATCACTACAACATTCGTCAGCTTTAATCGGCGCGACGCCTTCAAAAAGGTCTCGAGCACATTGCCGCCATTCCACCAGCACGTCTTGCGGTTGGTGCACATCATCACGTCATTGGCGAGCGCGAGCATCGCCTCGCCGCGCGAATTGGCCACCTTTGACAACGTGTTGTAAAGAAATCGGTGGTTTGGCGTCTCCTCCCAACGCTGCTGCTGTGGCGCGGCGGCGACGGCCGTAGCGCGCCGTTTATTATCTGCAGCTTTTGCAAATTCGGCCGCAAGCTGCGCGTCCGGCGCGTGCAGCGCGTCGGGCGGATCGAGCTGTGCGAGCTGCGCCATTTGCCGTCGGAGCACGCCGATGGTCTTGCGAGCGTCCGACAGTTCCCGTGCTAATACGCCGGCCGAGCTTTCTTCACTGCGGCCAGTTGTGATGAAGGAGAGTGTTATTGTGACGCCAGCGGCCGCGCCGACGAGCGCGGAGAGAAGCGATTGGCTGCGGCTGAAGGGCGTCGGCATCGCGGCGGCGGTCGGCGGCGTGCAACGTCACGCGCCGCGAAGTGCCCGTGACGACGCCACCATGTTCTGCACGGGTTTGTCGTCCTATGGCAACCATTTTCACAGCTCACAAATTCTTTACAGCTGCCTTCACAGCGACTACATCCGCCTTCAGGCTTGCCGCGAATCCCTCAAGGCTGGCCGTGCTCGCACCACTCAGCTCCTTGAGCAGCCCCTTCACCGCCGGGCTTGCCGTCTCGCCCTCTCCAAGGAAGGCCTCCCACTCCACACCCTGCTTCTCCAAAGCCACGCACGCGGCGCTCCGCCGGCCCGTCGCCTCAAGCAGCGACTGCAAGGTCGTCAGATTCGTAGTCACCTTCTCGATCATGTCACGCAGCTCCGCACGCGCTTTACCTCCACCACCATCCGCCTCGCTACCGCCATCGCCTCCACCTCCCTTCTTGTTCTTCTTTTTGGCGCTGACTCCCGGGAAGAGGCTCGCCCATCTCTGGCATAGTATACACAGGCTAGGTAGCACGAGGTTCTGCAGGAAGGCGAGAGAGGTGATGACGTATACAGGATATCCACCATCCGAGGACAGGGGTCCTTGCGGTGCAGTCACTGCATTCATCAGCGCGTCACCGAGCAGCTTCACCTTCTCCGCCAACACTGTATCGTCTGGCTTACTTCCCTCTGCTGTGGTTAGGCAATCCTTCGTGATGCTAAGCATCACCAATAATGGCGCCCAATCCTCAGATCCGTCCGTAGGATCGAAGCCTCCACGGTTGATCTCCGCGCCGCGCACGTTTGCCGCCAGAGCACTGACACACTCGGTAAGCTTGGCGACATCCGGCTCCGCTCCACATGTATAGAAGAGCGCTCGCAATAGGTACACTCGTGTCGGTAGCCAGACATACTTTAACGCGTTGATCCGGTGAATACCTGATGTATTAGGCAAATGCTCCTCGAATAAAGCGACATCAATCGGATCAGGTAGCTTGGCTAATGCCTCGTCACTCGAGATGTCGGTAGTAAGGAATGGCGCGGCCTCGCATGCAGAATGAAAGGCATTCGGGCTGCTGGTTGATAAGCGTAGGGTCGATAAGGCCATTAAAGCATCGGTTAATGAGCGCCACCATGAGTGCTCCAGTGATCTCTTCAACGCCACGATCTCGAGTGTCTGTACGTAATTCTTCCATTTGAACGCGGTGCCTAACGCATCGGGCACCTCCGACATGCCACCGCTTTGGAATCTCCTCACCTCCTGCAACGCACTGTCAGTCAACTCCCTTGCGCCTAACTGCTCGATCGAAGGTAATAGTATCCACGCGAGGCTCTCATTCTGTATGTACTTCACTTTGAGCTTGCGGTATACCTCCAACGCAGCTGTCGGCGCCCCAAGGCATAAGTAGCACTCGAATAATGAGAGCGTGACTTGGAAGTTGTGAGGGAAGGCCTCGTGAGCGCGCTTCAACGACAGGGCAGCACCAAGAAGAGGCTTTAGCTCCCATATGTGTATGCCGAGGCCGGACGGCGAGCCAAACCAATCCGCAGTCGGTTTGCTCATGAGGGCTTGGGCGGCGAGGGAGGGTAGGTAGTCGGCATGGCCGCGCTCTCTACTGTCTAGATCCTTGGATAGAGGTATGTGATGGGAGTAGAGTGAGTTGTATGTGGAGGCGAGAGTATAACGGTCGTCGAGTGGCATGGTTAGAGTCGAGCCGCATCCTAAGCGCCACTGTTGTAGAGTGATGTATCGGCGGAGCCATGAGAGGTCGGGCGGTGAGGGTGGTGACGCGCCGTTGAGGTTTGTTGTTAGAGGGTCGATAAGGGCGGCTTGAGAGGAAGGTGTATTGTGTAGCGTGCTTAGTAGAGGTAGAGCGTCAAGAGTGCAAACCGGCTTCTCGCCGAGGTCTGTAAAATACGAGTGCAAGCCCTCAATAAGAGCGGTCGTATCCCTGTCGCTAATGTCGAGAGCCGCGACAGCCGCGTTGAGAGAGGAATCCCGATTCGAAGGTCCGATATCCCGTCCTTGTGCACCCTCGATATACCATGCAGAGTGATGCGCACCAACGATGCCCGTATGCGAGCTGCAATTTAATAGATGATCCGCAATAACAGGCGAATTCTTACGCAATAATAGATAGAGCTTTGCCAGCTTTGGGCCGCGTAGCTTAGGATGCTTTTGGTGTAATGACGCGATAAGATCATCCGTCTTCTCGAGGCCGCCTCCTTCCTTCACAGCGCATCGTATCACGCCTCTATACGAGTCCCAGTCGTCGTGTGCATGCTCCATAAGTAGCGACGAGTGGCTCGCGTACGCATCCGCCCACTGACCGAGCCGCTCATACAATACAGCCCTCATAGCGATCAATTCGGCCTCGTTACCTAACAGACCGCCCTTCTCATTCAATAACTTAAGGGCCTCCTCATCCGCGCCTTGGCGTGTCAACGCCTCGAGGTATAAGCGTAAATGAGGCGCGCCTGTCAGCTTGCCCTGAGATAGCCCGCGGCCGAGCATCGCCGCGGCGAGCTGTAAATGTTTACCCGCCTCCGGTACGGGAGGCACCGTGTTGTAATGCCGCGTCGGCTGGCGTGGTGGGCACATCGAATCGACCTGTAGCAATAAGCAGCAGATCGCCCAATAGAGCATCTCGTCGTCATTCTGCTTGTATAGCTTCATCGAGAGCGCCTGCGCCTTGCCAAACTCGGCCGTACGAAGGTACGCCGCGAAGAGCGCGTCCGCGAGCTCGCGCTCGTTCGGGTCATTTTTATGCGCCTGCTCATAGACGGCGACCATCTCGTCGGTCTTGCCGCACGCGCGGTAGGTCATGAGCAGCGTCGAAAGAAGGTGATCGTCCGTCGTCTCCGCTTTTAGGTTGTTGCCGACCTGTCGCGCGAGCTCTATGGCCTCGTCGGCGCGGCCGAGCCTTTGGAGCGCGACCGCCTTCAGCGCCATGACGAGGTGAACCGTGCCCTTCTTGAGCAGCGCGTCGCAGAGCTTGAGCGCCTGTTTAGGCTGTCGGCCGTCGAGGGCCTCGTAAATCGGGCGGATCTTGCGCTCCATGGTGTGTGGAGAGCGGCCGAGCGCTCGGCGCGTGCGAATAAGTCGCGACGGCGTTTGGCGACGTGGCTGAAGTTGCGCGCGTCGTACCGAGCACTGCCGATCAGAGCAAACACAACGACCAATCTCTCTCGCTACGTCTTCACGGTCCTGTAGATCCGCATAATGCCATGTAGCCATTGTTAGGTCCTTTCGCATGAAAGCCACCCGGGACGTCTGCCGCGATGTCAGCCGGCGTCATGTCATCGCTGAACATGCTTACGGGTCGCCAATAATCGACTTCACCTGGGTCGCCTTGCTAGATCTCCCAACCAACGTCGTGCTTGACTGGCAGCCAATCGAGAATGGCATCAAGTGCGGCCTCAGTGGAAGTGACGTTCGCGCTTAGCCCTTTGAGGCCGTCCATCCGACAAACGACGCTGATGTAGTCGGTCGGTATGTTCATGTGTGTGAGACTCTTCTTAGTCGCACCGCGGCGAGCCATATTTTATTACAAGGAACCGTCGGGAAGTGTCAATCGTGACACGATCCTAGGCAAGACTGTCAGGCGCTACCGATCCCACCGAACGCCACCCCACCTCTCTTCCTTACTTCTCTTGAGCCAATCCTTCCTTCCGCCTCTGCCGCACCACTTTTTACTGCTCGCGCTCCCATTGCTAATCTGATTGAGCAGGGTCTCGTTATTGCTGATCACCTCCAAGTTCCCACCGTAATCGCGCTTCGTGCAGCCGCAGCATAACATCGTCGACCTTGCCTGCATGAGATCCTTTAGCAGCTTCGTCCACGACGAATGCACAGAGCTAATGAGAAGCGGCGCTTGCATTGCAAGGTAGGCATTGACGGCCGCGACTGTTCCCTCACTCATCTCTCTTCCTGTGACCCAACCGCCCCAAGTATCCCTCGGCCTCGAACCAACCTCTCGGCTATTGTTGGTATAGAAGACGCGAAGCGGCGGCTCGCTCCTAGACGCGGCGGCAACAAACGCATGCAACGCGTCCTCACTCGCCGTCTGCAGATGTACGGTGTAGAGACCCAATGCCTTACTCGCCTCCACGCTTGCCGCGGCATACACCTCCAAAGGAAGTGTCGAGTGCATAAACTTTAACAGCTCCGTGTTCTTCTCGACCGAATGCCTCACATGGACGGAGAAGTAGCCACCCTTCGACACGCCCGCCTCATTCAGCACGCAGTTTGCAATCTTGCGGATCCATTTTCGCGGGCGGAATAGAAAGCGCGACGCGGCGGCTTCCACATTCCTTCGGAGGCCGAAGAACGGAGAGCCTTTAACGTCCATCCTCGAGCGATACACCCACGAGAGCTTGACGCGAAGCGTCTTTGTGTTTGCATTGAGTTTCGAATTCTGTCGCACGTCCAAACCGCGTCCGAGGTGAGGCGGCGTGTGCTCCGACTCTGGAGGTACTGGGCAGTGCGTCCACGGCTCGAATAAACACTGAAGAGTGTATGGCGGCCGATCACACCATCGGTTGCTCGTGGACGGCGAGAGCTTGAAATTCCGCGAGTAGGTGCGAGTGAGGTTGGCGGAGACGCATGGATAGCTGCAGGTGGATGGCGTCTTGTGCGGGCACGCCGATTGTAAGGTGTCGAGGCCCATTGCGCCTTCATGCTGCGAGCGGCGTATGTCGGCGGCGGGCACGCATGTCGGGTTCCATGAAGGGTCCACAGGCATCTCGCGGAGCACGCGTCGTTCGTGCATTGCCCACAGCAGCACGAGCACATACCATTCCCTGCTGTAGCCGAGGCCCTGGCCTCGCAAATCGTCCTCAATTATTAGCATGCGCGCGTCGTCGCAGCGCAATGGGAATTGGCTCGCGCGGATTGCGGAGGCGTAGCCGTCGATTGATGGGTGTATTGGTGAGAATAATCGTGAGTGATTCTGTAAGCGCAGCGCGGTGAGGTTGGCGAGGCTCCACGATGGCGTGCTGGATGGACGTGAAGGTGTGGAGGTGGGTAGAAGAGTGCGGAGTGGTGGCTGGAGAGTGCAAGGCATCGCCTTGCGACGCGGTCGCGTCGAGGCCGTTGCAAAGATTGTGGCCGACGTGACGAGCACACTATGGCGTGCATGGGCACTTACCCTACCAACTCTTCACGGCGGCCGCGTCGTACTGAGTGGGGCGCCTCGAGTGCTCGAGAGGTGCCCAGGACGACGGCCGCGAAAAACATATCGCCACCGCGTCGCTCCGCGTCGCTCCGCGCGTCAGCAGCAGCCTTCAATATGGAAACGCCACCAGCGCTCGCGGAGCTACTCCAAGGCTTGGATCTCGAGGACTTATCTTCCATAGTCAACCTAGAGACGTGGCGGCGCCTCAGTCCCGCCGACCGCGCCTCGCTGTCCGCACTCCTTCCGAGTGCAAGCGCGGCCGGTGACGGTTCCGTCGAAACCCTGCTCGCTACGGAAGTATTCACCCTGTCGAACCGCCGCTTCGGCTCTCCGCTCTCGCACTTCTTGGAGGCCTTCCAGTCGGGCGCACTCACTGCCGAAGCGCTTGCCGCCGATGCGCAGGCCGACGCGCAGCACGCCGCCGCGTGGGAGACTCAGCGACGAGCACACCACAATGCCATGGTCCACAAGCTCCACATGCGCAAGAATTCGTGGAAGCCGGCCGTCCCGCGCGCACCCAAGGCGTACTACAAGCGGAAAGGCGGCCCTGCTGCGGCTGGTAACCTAATGTACTCGAAGGAGGCGGGCGGCTTAGTGCGGAAGGACAAGTCGGGAGGTGCGGGCGTGCCGCTCGGCCGGCCGTTCCTTCACGAGCAGGGCCGCGTAGCGGTGGCCGGCGCGTCAAAGTCGCCACAGAGTATACCAGGCGGCACAGGAGCAGCAGGAGCAGCAGCAGCGGGCGGGCATGGCGCCGCTCTGATGCCAGGTTTAATGGCGGGCTTTCCGACGGGTCTACCAAGCCCAGGTCAAGGGGTGATAGCGGGCCTGCCGACGCCAGGAGGAGGAGGAGGGACGCCGATGCAAATCGAGCAGCAGCATTCGCCGTCGGCGCAGCTGCCGCGGCTCCAATGAGAGAGCTGCATGTGTCTTTTATTGTCTCGAGTACGCCTTATCAGCTTTTTGAAAACGTAAGATCTAAGAACGCATGCTCGCGCGACCCAGCCGACAGCGCAGCGCACGCAGCAGCACCTCGCACGCCTCGCTCAATCGTACTCCTCCTCCTCATCCTCGTCCTCCACTCCGCGCGCACCCTCATCAACATAACCATCGTCCTCGTCCTCCTCCATCTCCCGCTCGAAATCCCTCGCGCGGCTGCGCCCAAGCATAAAGTCGTCGCGAAGGAAGCGCGCGCCCGGTGTGTCATCGTCGACCGCCGCCGCTGCTGCCCTTTGCTGCTGGCGCTGTTTGCCATTGCTGCCCGCATTGGTGCCGCGTCGCAATATATCGAGAAAGCTGTCGCGAGAGAGATCCGCCGCTGCACCCTTTGACGCCTGCGTCGACGACTCGCCCTCGGCGTTCGCGGCCTTCTTCGCCTCAAGCCGCGCCCGCTTCGTCTTCGGCTTGCCATTGTCGTCGTCTGCGTCATCCGTGCGCTGTGCCGAGCGCACCGCGTTAAAGAGCTGCACCACGCCTCTCGTCGCAATCTTTTTCAGCGAGGTCTCGAGCACCAGATCCTGCTTCGGCGCGCCCTTTTTTACCAACCTGGGGTTTAGCGGAATATGCGGCTGATCTGCGAGTCCCTTCTTTGCCCTCTTCAACGCCGCACGCTCCTTCTCGGCCCTCACATCAGCGGCCAGCTGTCGCTCGATACCAGGCCGCTTTGAGAGGATGGGATTCGCATCATTGACTGTGGGGTCGTCGATGATACTCAACGCGGCAGCGGCTAAGCCTTCCATTGTGTACGTCCAAAGCGCGTCTGCGGCGACGTAGCCAATCGGCGAGCGTGCTGCTGGGGCAGCGCCGACGGACAGAAGCTAAAAGATTGGCTAAACCTGTCTGCTGTCACTTTAATCATGGCCCTCCCGCCCCACCTCGCCCGCCTCGTCGCCATCGCGGCGTCCGACCCGCAGGCCATTTTCCACGAGATGCGGGACTTCTCGAAATCGACCATCATGCACGATCTCGGAGAGTGGAAATCGACGGCGGGCTTCGCCCCGCGTAACTCGTCGCTGCCCTTTGTCCTCGCGCATGGAATGGGCGACTCGTGCTTCAACCCGGGCATGAAGAGCGTCACCGCCGCCGTCGGCAAGAAGCTCAATGTTTACTCGACGTGCAAGCCGACGGGCGACAATGTCCTCATGGATACGATCAACGGCTTCCTCATGAATATGGACAAATCGGTCGACGAGTTTGCAAAGCGCGTCAAAGCCGATCCAAAGCTGAAGGGCGGCTTCAACGCGATGGGCCTTAGCCAGGGCAACAACCTCATCCGCGGCTACATCCAAAAATACAACGACCCGCCGGTGCACGGCTTTATGTCGATTTGTGGCATCAATGGTGGGGTCGCCGGCTTCCCTCAATGCGCGCCGGGGAAGGGGCCCATTGGTATGCTCTGCCTCGCCTTCGATGAGGTGTTGGGCGACCTCGCGTACATTAGCTTGATCCAGGACATCCTCTTCCAGGCCAACTATTACCGCGATCCGGAGCAGCTCAACAGTACTATGTACAAGGCGAATGCGCAGCTGGCGCAGTGGAATGGCGAGGGCAACACGATCAACGCGACCGATAAGCTCAACTGGAATAAGACCCAGCGCTTCGTGTGGGTGCGTGGGACGAAGGACACGGTGGTCTTCCCGAATGAGGGAGAGCAGTGGGGCGCGCTCACTGCCGGCTACCCAAAGAACCTGACCGCGGCGCCGATGCACATGACGAAGTGGTACTTGGAGGATCCGTTCGGGCTGCGCACCGCCGACCTCGCGGGCAAGAACAACTTTGAGCAGTTTGAGGGGCAGCACATTCGCTTCACGATGGAGGAGCTCGACGGCTGGCTCGACAAGTACTTTTCGAAGTAGCATGAGATGACAGTGAGGTGGCTGAGGCGTGTGTGGCGAGATAGGTTGAGAGAGCGGAAGCGAGAGTAGAGATGCGGTGCGTGCGAAGTGGACCGCGGCGTGTGGCGTGGCGTTCAAGCGTGATTTTAGAAAGCCACCGGTACGGGCACTGCACTTCCAATGCTACTCAAATCGAAAGCACCTCGCCGCCGCCGCGCACAAGCCGCCGGCTTCATTGCCGGGCAGCGCCGCCCACGTGACGGCTCGTCGCTTGCCGGCGCCTCGCCACGCGGTCATTACCGCCACCATCAATAACCGCGACGGCCCTCCACACAGCAGCAGCGCATGCACTCCCCGTCGCACGAGCTCCCTCGATCGCTTCGTGTGCGTCACGATGCCGCACGCTTGCTTCCACTGATCGACCGCCAGCATCATCGGCCGGTTTTTGAAGAAGCGCGACGCGCGGTTCATGATGAAGCGCATCCAAACATTGTCCGAGCAGAGCCAGACCCACGTCTGAAAGTTGTGCCGCATGTCAAAGAGCAGCCAGCGCAGGAAGAGCTTC
>JACLAC010010819.1_pt1 | contig 19685 bp, 17 predicted proteins | sample 8027881 | NCBI WGS metagenome assembly JACLAC01 (sample SAMN15725517, study PRJNA655200) | protist metagenome | isolation source: fluorescence activated cell sorting (FACS) single amplified genomes of... | place: Spain: Blaines Bay Microbial Observatory, Mediterranean Sea | collected 2016-01-19 | reverse complement strand
TTCTCAAAGTCTGACATCGTTTAATTCCTTATCCTGTGCGGACGCATCAACACCCGTTTCAGCCACGACCCCAAGCGGCGGCTATTCGAGCGTGATGCCTTCCTTGGCTTTATGGGCGATATAGCGGGCAACCACACTTTCTGCTTTTGGGCGATCAATGGGGTGTTGATGACCCCCGTAAACTCGTTCGAAATCCTGGTTCATCAAGCGCTGGTGAGAGCCTAGGATCTGGCGTTTGTCGGAATGGTGCAAGACATCGACAATATAACCATTGAGCAATACATCGCCGGTGAACATCCACTTTCGAGAGCGGTCGATGAAAGTCAGGCTATCAGGCGAATGACCGGGCGTTTCGATGACATCCAGAACGACGCCACCGAGGTCGATGCTGTCACCCTCACCCACGATGTCGGTGAGGGGCGCGGGTCGGAAATCCTCGCCATAGGAACTTGCGTCAAAGTCCAGCGCTTCAAACCCCGGTTCAATCAGCTTCAACTGCGGTGTCCAAGGTTGCGCATTGGTGTTTTTGGCCGTTGGTGCCGCCACGATGTCCCGCGCGTCGGCATGCCCGAAGCGGCGTTCCTTGAAGTGGAACAGCTGGTTTATATGGTCACAGTGGGCATGAGTGATCGCGCTCCAAACTGGCTTGCCAGAGGCGGGAAACAGCACTTCAACCGGCCAGTCCACAACCCCCCAGCCGGCATCAATCACCAGATCGGCGTCCTGCCCCTCAACGATCCAGACATTGGAGCGTATGGCATAACGAACCATCTTTTCACTAAGCAGCCAGAGGCCGTCTTCCACCTGCTCGATCTGGAACAGATCACTGTCATACGAACGCATTGAAACCCGTTTTTCTGCCTGTTCTAACCTTCGGCAGAGCTTTCGTCTGCATTTCCACCATCTAACCCCTCCCCAGCAACAAGCTCTTCTGGCGGAATCTGAGCGTCGATGTAGTCCAAATCTTCCCCGTTTTCGACCACTAACAGCGCTCTAAGGCCCGCTGTCATACGCATGGCACCGTCATCAGAGCGCACAACCTCGCCTTCCCGCTGGTTCCAATCAAACAGAGGAACCCTGCCTTTATGCTCCGCGAGAAGTTCTTCAAACAGCGCTTCGGCATTGGTTGGGTGCAGGCGAATGCAGCCGCCGCTGTTCCGCTTTCCCAGGTTCTTGATTAAGTTATCATTGGCGGCATGCACGGCGAAACCTGTGATTCCGCCGTCTTCGAGATAGCGCCAGAACATCGAAAACGGCATAGGCGCGTCGTCCCACGTCGTCGTGGTGTAGTCCCGGTGGAAGCGGCTTTGGTCAAGTTGGTAAACGCCCGTCGGCGTGGTGGTGAAGTATTTCTCCTCCCGCTCACGTCCGGTAGACACATCCCAAATGTCCGAAGCCTCCCACGCACACCCGCCGCAGCCCGGGCTGGTTGGGCGCATGACCATCATCGTCTGCGCATGCTCGCCCGAAGCGGCCTTGTTGACGATCAGAACAACGTTGAAATGCTGGAGCATCTCGCCATTCAACGTCGCCAGTCGAGAATCCTCATCGGGGATGATTTGCTGTTCATCGACGAAATAGGCCGGCTTGGCCCCTGGTGCATTAAAGGCCGCCAAATCACCTATCGTGGAGCCACATCCGGCCAAAGCCAGTGCCGACAAGCCAGCCAGCACCGGGCGCAGTCCGACGGTAAACGAACCCAAAAGCAAAGATGAGCGCACGAAGCGTCCTCCAAAATCTCAGAGACCAAACAGCAAAGCAACGCTTCGCGCGCGAAACGAGCTAGGCGACCTTGATGACTTTCTTGCCGAAATTATCGCCATTGAGGACATCTATCAGGGATTGCGGCGCGGATTCAATGCCTTGACTGACATCTTCCCTCACGTTTATGCGACCCTCTTGGATCATAGGCACAAATTCATTCACAAACTGTGAATATTGCTCCTGGTAATCCCAAACGATGAAACCTCTGACCAAAATCCGCTTGGTCAGAATATCGCGAAAGATCTGCGGTCCCCAGTCCCGGCCAGTCGGCGCTTGGGTTGCGTTGTAGAAGCTGATGACGCCGCAAACTGGCATCCGCGAAAACGGGTTCATCAGGGGCCAGACAGCCTGAAAAATCGGTCCACCAACGTTTTCCCAGTAAATGTCGATACCGTTGGGAACAGCCTCTTTCAGCTTAGCCGTCATATCTGGGTCATTGCGGTCAAGGCAGGCGTCGAAACCCAGCTCGTCCACGGCAAAAGCACACTTCTCAGCGCCGCCCGCAATGCCAACGACCCGCAGGCCCTTGGCCTTGGCAATTTGCCCTACCATCGTGCCCACCGGCCCGGTTGCCGCCGCAACCACCAGCGTCTCACCCGCCACCGGTTTGCCGATGTTGTGCAGACCGGCCCAGGCCGTCATCCCCGGCATCCCCATCATGCCGACGTAGGCAGACAGCGGGACCACGCTCTCGTCCACAATCTGAGTGCCCTTGGCCGTTGCCTTCCAGTGGGTAGACCAGCCACCGGAATAGAAAACGTGGCTGCCCACGGGCACATCAGGGGTTTTGGATTCAATCACACGACCAACCGTGCCCCCTTCCATCCGGCCACCGATTGGCACGGGTTGGGCATAGGACTTGGCGTCGTTCATGCGACCACGCATGTAGGGATCAATGGACAGCCAAAGCGTCTCGGCAACATACTCCCCGTCACCTGCAACTGGAATGGCGTCCTCGGCCAGCTCCCAGTTATCGGGGGTTGGCGCCCCCACAGGTCGACTCTTCAGGTTCCACGTTTTCATGGTCGCCATTAATCTTTTCCTCCACTTGTTGCGTTGTGATCTTTCCTTTGCCCCACAGAAGCCCCTATATGTACCTCATGCAAGACCCGTTTGGCCGAACTGTAGACTACCTCCGCGTTTCAGTGACAGATCGCTGCGATTTCCGCTGTGTGTACTGCATGTCCGAGGACATGACCTTTCTACCAAAGAAAGATTTGCTAACGCTTGAGGAGATGGATCGCCTGTGCACCGTGTTTGTGAACAAAGGCGTTCGCAAACTTCGTCTGACCGGCGGAGAACCCTTGGTGCGCAAGAATGTCATGTGGCTGTTTGAGCGGCTGGGGCGTCACCTGGACAGCGGCGCCCTCGATGAGCTGACTCTGACCACCAATGGATCCCAGCTCAGCCGCTTCGCCGATGACCTCGCCCGCGCAGGCGTGCGCCGCGTCAATGTTTCGCTCGACACGCTGAAGCCTGAATTGTTCGCTGACATCACCCGCTGGGGTCGGTTGACGCAGGTGATGGAGGGATTGAAGGCGGCCAAGGAAGCCGGGCTCAAGGTCAAAATCAACACGGTTGCACTTAAGGGCGTTAATGACGACGAGTTAGAAACGCTTGTCGCCTGGTGCGCGGATGAAGGCTTTGACCTTACGTTTATCGAAGTAATGCCGATGGGCGCGATCATGGATGATACCGGCGCGGACGATAGCGGCCGGGAAGGCCAGTTCATGTCGCTGGAAGACGTTCGCGTACGCCTGAGTCAGCGCTGGACGCTCGCCGAAACCTCGTATCGATCCGCTGGTCCTGCCCGGTACTTTATGGTGGGCGAGACCGGCCAGCGGTTGGGGTTCATCACGCCGCTGAGCCATAACTTCTGTGAGCTGTGCAATCGGGTGCGACTGACCTGTACAGGCATGCTCTACATGTGTTTGGGGCAGGATGATTCCATGGACCTGCGCGCAGTACTGCGTGGGTCGGAGAGCGATGCTAAGCTGTCCTCAGCGATTGACCAAGCCATCCTGAAGAAGCCTAAAGGCCACGATTTCCTGATTGGACGCGATGCCGACGCCGCCGTAGCGCGCCATATGAGTGTCACGGGCGGTTAAACCGCACCACCTGTTGTCTGTTGCGCGAAGGCAAGCAGGTCGGTGACGAGACGGGCTTGTTGCGGATCCTCCATAAGTTCCTTTCGCACGGACAAGGTCGCCTTGACCGTGATCGGCGGCAGGTCTTCAAGGACAACATCTAAAGGCTGCAAATAGCGAACTGAAGCCAATCCAAAACCCAAATCCGCTCGGATTAATAACACCCCGTCAGCAACATTTGCCACACTCAGACAATTACGGCTCTCACGCTGCAACCTCAATAATGACAACCAATCATCTTCGAAATACACAACTCGACTTGGGAGTATAAAAGTATGCTCAGAAAATGTTTGATAACTAGGCATCCCTCTATTTTTGATGTATTCCTGAGTAGCAATAAAACAAAATCCCAGATCTGAAACCGAATAAACATCATAATTCACATCAGAATTTTCCATAATCGACAATGTTATATCTGCATTATCCTTAATTTTCTCCACTTTATAAGCAAGCAACCCGGCATCAATGGAAAATTGCTTCGCATATTCTGGATACGCAGTCAAAAAGGGCACTATTACCAACCTGTATAAACCCGGATCGACTCCAATCTTGATTTTTTTACTTTCCAGATGGGATTTTTTCTCTTTTTTTGAGAAAGTACTTGCTAGAAGTACGTCTGCCTTCTTTAGCTTGGACAGTATAAACTCTCCATACTGCGTTAAACGTACGTCACCGCCAGAACGGTCATAGAGCTTTGTACTATGCAAAGCTTCCAAACGGTCTAATCGTCGTTTCATGGTTGCGACCGATATCTCCATTGAACCTGCCGCTGGGCCCAAGTCCTGGAGCAGCGCAAGAGCAAAAAAGGCGCGGTAGAGGCCCCAATTGTTGGAGCTCTTCAAGGAACGAGACCTTTGGACAAAGGTAGAGCTTTTCACATCAACCACAATCAACCTCTATCATCGTGTGATCAACACACACCGGCTTGGGGTTGAAAGTATTCTCGGCCGCGCTCACAAATAATGTCGACGACCTCTTGCCCCTCGGGGAGGTTCAGGAATCGTTTGTGAACCGACAGATAAACTGGCAGCTCGACAGTGGGCAGGGCCGAACATGGCTCGTAGTTACCACGGCTCGACCATTGCGTTGCCAAGGTGAAGTGCAGCCCTTTCTGTGCCAACGCATGACATGCCGCAGTCGAATCCACCTCAATTACACTGCCTACTTTGACAAGAACGTCCTCCATCCCATCCCAGAGCGATCGAATGATGCGGTAATCCGAGACGAACGCCAGATGATGATCTTCAAGATTATCTCTGGTTGGTTCGCCGTTTTCATGCAGGTACGCCGGAGACGCGGCAAACCCAACTTCATGCACGCCTAGAGCAAAATTGATGACGTGGGTTGAGTCGCTTCCATAATGGGCGAGGGTCATATCGTGTTGAGAAGTTTGCGAAATTTCCGGCATTTCGCCTGATCGCGAAACCAAATGAAAGCGATTGAACAATTCGCGATTATCCTGGATCAAAGGAACCAGAAACAATTCGAACAGGACATCCATCATCCAAATGCTGAACGTTGGCCTTGGGGTGAATTGCCAGCTTCCAAGACTGGGCTTGATACCGCTCAAAATATCATCGACTTCAAACAGCAAGGCGGCGATATTTGCGCCTTCATCAGTCAGCACAAATTTGTTCTCGTAGCCGGTATAGAGCTTGGTTCCGACGACGTCTTCCAGTCGGGCCATTCGGCGTTTGAGGGTCGCGACAGAAACCCCCAATTCTCCAGCTGCAAGATCTGAACTACGGGTGTTGATAAGCGCCAGAAAAGTGCGAGGTAAATCCCATTCCGTCAGGCTTAATGGCACTTTAAACGACAAGGATGTTTCTCCTTAAAATGTCGTGGTGACGGCGCAAAACCTTAGTCCTAGAACAGCACAAGGCAACCAAGAGCTGAAGAAGCCGAATAACACTATCTTTAGTGAATATCCATTTTTTCGCCAGGAGGCTCGCAAGTCAACCGAAAAAGTGTATTTTTTTCGAACTTAAAAAGTATAGTTGAGGTGTTTAGCTTAAATTGTGCTTTGATTGCCCAAATATCTCAATACATCGATCTTAAATTGCAGCAAAAGTTCTTCAACGCATTCCAGCTTTCCGAGTGGAATTCGAACCTTTAAAGCAGATTTTTTCGCGCATTGATGAACGTTTGGGGGTCGCGGGCCTTATCAAGGACCCGAACTTCCCAATGAAGGTGCGGTCCCGTTGATGCGCCCGTCGAGCCAACTTCACCAACTTTTTCCCCAGCAATTAGGCTTTCACCCTTCTTCACTGAGATTTTGCGAAGGTGAGCGTAGCGCGTCACAATTCCATTGCCGTGGTCAATTTCAACCAGGTTACCATATGACCCCTTACGGGCAGCGTAGGAGACTGTTCCGGGGCCTGCGGCCGACACGCGCGTCCCGCTGGGACCGGCAAAATCCAGGCCCTTGTGCATACGATATTTGCCGCTGATCGGATGCTTTCGCATGCCGAAACCAGACGATAGCCGAAGACCACTGACCGGCAAATAAGTCGGTAGCTGCTCGAAATGGTGCTGCTTGAGTTCCAATTCCTCGGTCAAACGCTCGATTTCCAGAGCGCGGTCAAACATGGAATTAATCCGGCTTGTGGTGCCGTCGGTTGAAACGGCAAATTCTTCAACCTCCACACCCACCTCACCAATTGAACCACCCATCCCGTTCCAGAACGGGCTGGAGGCGCTTTCCAGGATTGCGTCCAGATTCACGGTAATGTCATGGTCAATCCCGGTGGTATCGATGGCCCGGTCAACGCTGGCCATCTTTTCTTTTACCTTGGTCTCCAAGCGATCAAGAATCAGGCTCTGAGCATCGGTTAGCGAAGCAATCTGCTCTTCGCGCTGAACCAGAAGAGAATTCAGCCGCGTGGTGTCCGCCTCACTCTGAGCCAGGCGAGCTTCGAGTGACTTGAGTTGATGGGTGCGCTGGTCGATCTGGACGCGAACGTCATTGATTTCCGCCGTCAGCGACGTGTTTTCCTCGTTCAAAAGCTGCACAGCGCGCCGGCGTGCAGCATCAGAATCCGTCTGACCGGTCTGCAAAGAGATGACGTCGCGCTTGAGCAGAGCGATCGTATCATCGCGGGAGCTGATGCCGTTGTTCAACTGCAGAATTTCACGCTCCAGAGCCCTGCGCTCCTGCCGCGAACCGGTCAGTTCGTCAGCCAGTTTCCCGATGGTTTCACGTTCAATTTCAAGCTCGGCGTTGAGCAAATCTGTTCTTGTCTTGTTCAGTTCAAGCCGGGAGATCAAAAGCCGAACGTCGGCATTGCTCTCTTCAACAGCCGGGATCAGAGCCTCTGCCGCACTGCTATCGCGCCGGACGGTATCATCGAGCGGCGCTGCGGTCAGGGAGAGCGCTGTATTCAGCGTCGAAAGTAAGCGCTCGTTTTCCGCCATCAGCGTATCGATGTCGATCTCTCGGCTATCAATGAGAACCAGACCGCGTTCCATCGCAGCCCGGTCGAATAGCGCCGCTTGCTGGCTCTGAACCTGATCGCTCATGAGTTCGAGGGCAACACGGAGATCGGCATTGCGATTTTTGACTTCGGCGAGAACGAGACCATTGTGATGGCTGACGCTCAGAACGCTCGTAACCACCAAGCAAACCACCGTAAAACCGCCAGCTAACGCGGCCGCAGCCTGATGCCACGCGCGCAGCAGTATTGGTTTCCCATGGCCCCGATCGTCCAACAGGAGACGATCCCGGAAGCCCAGGGCTGAGAGAGGATCCATCATCCTCAAAGCGTTGAATGGCGTCGCCGATCCGACTGCCACCTTCGCGCTGGTTCGTGTCTTCGCGGGTCCGACCGTACCATTGGCCTTCGCTGCAGCTTTCATTGCTGCTTTTATCCGCGAGATCGCTGGATCCAACATCCAGGTAACCCCTTGCAACTTCTTGCCTTTTTACCCTCTAAAGTATGACATCTTATATGTCTTTCCCCAAAAAAGACAGATGCCTATACCGGTTTACGCGGGTATCAGGCTATTTTTTATGCGAAGTCGGTCGACAAGCGTCCCAACTTCATTCTGCGCTAAACTATAACATTATGTGCGGTAAAAGGTATCCTGATTATTGAGTGATTCATTCAGAATAGCCCCAGAGTTTTCCCCAGATTTCTGAATGTTGCCCACCGCCCAAATGCACGGCATGGAGTATTGAGGTACTTTGCTAATATTAAGGCACAACCATTGAGAAATATGGCATCACCGAGAGAAATTTTACTGATCGTCACGCTGGTTCTGTCTGTGACCGCTACGTTTATTGCGCTCATGGCCCCTTTGGACCCAAATCAGCCCCTCGCAACCGCCTTAGTTGCTGGTGCCTTGATGCTCCTTGCAGCCTACGCCTACGCACGCAAAAACACTGCTGCAGGTCCGGTTTTGACACTCTTGCTGTGGATAGGTCTCCTCGGCGGTCTTACATTACGCGCCCTTTCTTTCTGGCCAGAAGCAGCCGTTTTCATGAGCCTGGGTTTTGACCTATTTTCAGGCCAAGCACTGCTCAACGGATGGAACCCCTATCTGTTCACAGCTGACGAACTTCTCGGCGGTGGTTTACGGGTTGGGGACGCCGCTTTGGAGCGTGCGCGTGGAGGTATCGCCGCGTCACCCCCGCTGTCGGAATGGCTTGCGCAGGTCGCGCCAACCGACGCACGGCCCAGCACGCCCTTGCTCACCCTCCCCTTCCTCGCCCTGGCGCAGCAGCTCACACCCGGTGGCGCACTCGGCTGGTACAGTATTCTTTTGATCAGCGATTTGGTCACGCTGGGGCTGCTGGCGGTGTTGCTTTTGCGCACGGGCGTCGCGCTGGGATGGTTGCTGCTGTTTTGGCTCAATCCCATATGGCTCACCGGCGTTTTCGCTCCTGCTGCCCCCTTGGCACTGCTGGGCCCGGTGATTCTACTGGCGCTTTGGGCGTCGATTTCAGAGCGCGCTGCGCTGTTGGGTTTGTTGCTGGCCGTGGCCGCAGCGCTGAACCTATGGCTGGCGGCCCTGCTGCCACTGTTTCTGCGCTCTGCTGGTCGCCGCCCCCTGGCCTGGCGGCGCGCGGCCTATGGTCTGGTTGGGTTTGTGCTGGTTTTTGGCATGCTTCTAGGCCTGCATCTGGCCTTTGGTGCTCCGCTTCATTGGTTTGGCGGGCTGAGTGTCAGCGGTCCGGCGGCGGGCACCAGCGTCGGTCAGCTATTCGCCATAGATGCTGAGGGGCTGATTGGCGGATTGAGCCGGTTTGCAGCGGTGGTCTGGGTGATGATGCTGATTGCTAGCGGTCTGGCGCTGGCTTGGCCGCCCCTGCCCGATCAGGCACAGCGAACCATCCGAGCGGGATTGCTGGGGTTTCTGGCCTTCTTTTTGACGACCCAAATGCAGCCCCAGGGACTGCTCGTGCTGGTCATCGTGCTGCCACTGACCCGCTCACCCGCGCTGGTGCTGGCCGCAGGCTTTGGCACCCTGGTGACAGGGTTGAGCAGCCTCAGCCCCGCACTGGCAGGTCTCTCGCCAGAAATGACGGCGCGCTTAGGGGTTGGCCTTGTGTTGATCGCTCTGTTCGTCTTCGCATGGTTCACATCAGTTCGCCGCAATCAGGCTCTCGAATAAACGCATCGCATTTGATATGACACGTTCTCCTTTGTGGATCTTCAGGCGGACCATGTTTTGAGACTATTGGGCGTACTCTTGTTGGCGATTTGTGTGCTGTTGGTGTCGTCGCTGTTGATCAACCGAACGACTGACGAAGAATTCGGCTTTTTCCAGCGATTGAGGGACCAGCGGATCCGCAATGATGAGTAGGGTTTCTTTGGGCATCCTGGCCGCCGCCTTTGTGCTGGCCCAGCCCATACCCGCAACAGCGCAGGATAATCGGGCAGAAGGCATCACACTGCGCGGCCTGCTGTCTGATCTGGTCGACGGTGAGGCGTCTTCTGAACCGGCCCCGACCCCAGCGCCTCGGCAGGTCGGAACAAGCACCGCTGCCGATGAACCACCCAATCCTGCGCCGATCCCCGGCGCGCCCAGTCTGCGTCCCCTGCCTGACAAGACTTACGAAGAGCTGCAAGCCCGATTGGTGGAGCAGGACGCGCTAATCGCGCTGGGCATTCGCCAACGTCCCGCGGCCCCAGCGCGCAACGGGTCCACGGTCGATGCCTCTGCTGAGTCTGCTGTGTCATCGGATCAAAGCGCACCCGCCCCAATCAATCGCCCGCCCGACACGCCGGTCCATGTCATTCTCTCCGATCTGGATGAACACGAGACGCTGGTGACGGTGAACAGTGACGGATCCCGAACAACCACAACCCGCAATGCCCGGCCTGCACGGGGCAGTCAGCGCGTTCCCGTGGTTGACCCGTCCTGCCCCTCTCGTCTTCGGGCGCTGGGGGTGCAGTTTCAATCGCTGCCGGACTTCCGCAAGCAATCGGGCTGCCAGAACGTTAGTGTTTTGAATGTCACCGGTTTTGGCAGCGGCGTTGCCCTGAATCCCAACGTCCATGTCACCTGCGAAGTCGCCGAGGGCATGGCGCTGTGGATGCGCAATTCAGTTCAGGCGGAGGCAGCCCGCTATTTCGGCAGCCGAGTGGTAAAACTGTCCAACACCCACGGCTATTCCTGTCGCTACCGATCCGGCGGCAAGGTGTCCGAACACGGCTACGCCAACGCCATCGACATCGGCACGTTCCATCTCAGCGACGGTCGGCAGCTCAGCGTGCTGAAAAATTGGCGCTCGGATGGCACCGCCTTTGGCAGCAACGCCGCGCGCTGGTTCGACCGGATCAACGATAGCGCCTGTGACTATTTCCAGCTTGTGCTAAACCCAAGGTCGAACAAGGCGCACGAAAACCACTTTCATCTCGATCAGGGACCGTGGAAATCCTGCGACTAGAACGCTGAACCCAACCGGGAGCTTGCCAATGCTGCGCCGTCCGCTGACCACCGCCGAAGTCCAGAGCGCCATTAATACCATTGCTGCGACCTGCCCCATTACCGCTGCTGGCGTGCAGGCTGTTGGCTTGCCAGAAACGCGCGCACAGGATCAAGGGACGAACACCTTTTTGCGTGTGATTTGCGGGCAGCAACTTTCAGTCAAGGCGGCGGCTGCGATCTGGAACCGGGTGGATACTCATTTTGCCGGTGACTTTGCGCCTGATCGTCTGCTTGCGCTGGACTTGGACGGATGGCGAGCGTTGGGGCTTTCGGGGCCGAAGACCAAGTACGTCCATGGCCTAGCCACGGCCCTGGCCGATGGTACGTTTCGCCCGCAGGATCTCCCGGCCATGGACGACCGTGAAGCGGTCGAGCACATCACGTCGCTCAAAGGCTTTGGCGCGTGGAGTGCAGAGATTTATCTGCTGTTTGCCGAAGGCCGCGGAGACATGTTTCCTGCGGACGATCTAGCGGTACAGAAGGGCTACCAGCGCCTGTTCAAACTAGACGAAAAGCCCGGACCAAAGACGCTGCGATCCTTGACTGAAAGCTGGTCACCACACCGGGGTTCGATGGCGATTTTCCTCTGGCACTACTACGGCGCAGCCACGCTGGACGCCTAAAGCGCCCGCGCAGTCAGTCAGGCGGTCAGCATGCTCTGGAAGGCATTAAAGGAGGCTTTGGGGGTTCGGACCTGGCTTTCATAGTCCACATGGACCAGCCCAAAGCGCGGACCATAGCCCAGCGCCCATTCGTAGTTATCCAGCAGCGACCAGGCAAAGTACCCCTTTAACGGAACGCCCTTCGCCATCACGTCCAGACAGGCGCGCAAGTGGCTATCGAAGTAGTCCACCCGCTGCTGATCCTGCACGCTGCCGTCACGCGCGGAAACCGTATCGGCCCAGGCCATGCCGTTTTCGGTGACGTAAAGCGGCAAGTCGCCGGTGTAGTCCTTGTGCAGCCAGGTTAGGATGTCCGCCAGACCTTGCGGATAGACCTCCCAGCCGATCTGAGTCTTGTCCAGTGGGCCGGGCACGCTCTCCAAGGCCGGAAAACCCGGATCAGGCAGCGCGGCCATGCGCGCGCGGGTGTAATAATTGACGCCAAGAAAATCGAGCGGCTGGGCAAGGGTGCTCATCTCGTCCTGCCACCCGGCTGGTAAAAACTCGGCAAGCGCTTCGGTCATGGTCGCAGGATACTCGCCCTTGATCGCACCGCCCACGTACCACTGGTTATAGAGCGCGTGCCAGATGGCGGCCGCATGGCGGGATTGGTCGGTATCAAAGGCGGGCTCAGCCTTTTCGTAATTCAGCACCAGACCCACGTCCGTTGTGGCCCCTGAAGGGAAACTGGCGCGCAGAGCCTGCACTCCCTTGCCATGGGCCAGCAGCACGTGGTGCATAGCCCGTGCAGCGGCGCGCAGGTCGCGGTGGCCGGGCGCGTGGATGCCCATTGCGTGGCTCAACCAGGCAACGCACCACGGCTCGTTGATGGTCGCGATGCTGGCCAACCGGTCGCCGTAGCGCTCGCCCAGAACGCTGCAATAGTCGGCAAAGCGGTCCGTGACAGAAGCATTCATCCAGCCCCCTTCGTCGGCGAGTGCGCTGGGCAAATCCCAGTGGTAAGCGGTCGCGAACGGTTTCAGACCCCGCTCCAGCATGCCGTCGATCAATCGGTCGTAGAAATCAAGCCCTGTTTGGTTCAGCGCGCCCTTGCCCGTTGGCATGATGCGCGGCCAGGCAAAGGAAAAGCGATAGGCGTCAAAGCCGCCTGATTGCAGTAAATCGAGATCCTCCGCCCAGCGATTGTAGTGGTCGCAGGCTACCGCGCCGCTCTCCAACCCAACGACATTGCCCCGCGTGGCGGCAAAGGTGTCCCAGTGACAGGATCCCCGACCGGTTTCCGGCCCCTGCCCACCTTCGATCTGATAGGCCGCCGTCGCCGCGCCAAAGATGAACTCAGATCCAAAGCTGGACTTGGTGACGTTGAATTTCATGGAGCCTTCTTTTCAATAAGTACACCCGCTTCGAGGTGCAGCACGCGGTCCATTCGACCCGCCAGGTTTTCGTTGTGGGTTGCCATCAGCACGCTAAGTCCCTCTTCCCGCGTCAATTCAACGAACAGGTCAAAGACGGCGGCGGCAGTATCGGGGTCCAGGTTGCCCGTTGGCTCGTCGGCCAGCAGCAGTTTGGGACGGTTGGCAATGGCACGGGCGATAGCCACACGTTGCTTTTCACCGCCGGAGAGCTTTGCCGGGCGGTGGTGCAGCCGGTGGCCGAGGTTGACGCGCTCAAGCAAGGCCCGCGCTCGATCCTGAGCCACGCCTGTCTTCACGCCAGCAACAGACTGCGGCAGCACGACGTTTTCCAGCGCTGTGAACTCAGGCAAAAGGTGATGGAACTGGTAGATGAAGCCGATGGTGCCCCGGCGCAGGCGTGTGCGCTCACGGTCGCCCAGCCTGGCCACCGGCTCGCCCGCTATGTCGATCGCACCGGAAGTTGGGTTATCCAATAGCCCGCAAATTTGCAGCAGCGTTGACTTGCCGCTGCCCGACATGCCCACCATCGCAACCAGCTCACCGGGCCAAATTTCACTCTCACAGCCCCGAAGCACCTCCAGCGCGCCATCCGGCTGCGGGAAGGAACGGCGGATGTCACGCAAGCTTAGACTTGGCATAAGAGAAGACGGCTCAGACATAGCGAAGCACCTCCGCAGGTTCGGTTTGAGAGGCTCGCCACGCCGGGTATAGCGTCGCCAAAAGGGTGATCGATAGCGCAATGGCCACAGCTAGAACCGTGTCACCCAGGCTCAGCGTCACCGTGACGGAGCCCAGGAACTCAGCGGCTCCAGCCATCGCCGGAATGCTCGCAAAAAAGGCGACGATCGCGGTGAAATTGAGCACCACGCCCAGCCCGATCAACAGCCCCAGCCCACAGCCAAACAGCGCCAGAAACAACCCCATGCCCACAAATACCCGCCCCACCGAAGCGGATGTTGCGCCAACGGTGCGTAGCAGCGCTATGCCCTTGCGCTTGTCACGGACCAGCATGATTTGCGAGGCCAAAATATTGAACGCTGCAACCACCACAATCAGCGCAAGCACGAACATCAGCACCACGCGCTGGATGCCCAGAGTGGCGACAAAGGCCTGATTGCGGTCGTGCCAAGTGCTGACGGTCCAGCGGTTCGGATGGCCGCTAAACACGGCTTCGACCTGCTCAGCTACGGCCTCAGCATCGTTGGCGTCGGTGAGGAACAGTTGCAGGCCGTTATAACGGCCTTCCTCAAACCCAAGGAACGTGCGCGCAGCCTCCAGCGCCATATAGGTCTCGTTGCGTTCAGCGAAACCGCCGAAGATGATATTGACCCGCACGTCGCGACGTCGCGGCGTCCAGCCAATGATGGTGGTGGTGCCGTCGGGTGAGACCAGATCCAGCGTCTCCCCCAACAGCGCCAGACTGGCGCGGCGCTCGGGATGCAGGTTGGCAACCACCTCGAAGCCCAGGGCGACCTCGTCGCGCGCCAGGTCAGCCGAATTTGAGGCGGAGTACGCGCTGGGATTACGGCCCAGACGCTGCATGATTGCCCGCCCAGACAGCCCACGCAAGAAGGTTCCGCTCACGGCACCAGAAGCGGGAAGAACCACCATGGCTTGCCCCGAAACCTCGAAAAAGACGTCGCTGATGCCCTCCAGCGCAAGGATTTCTGCGATACTGGGATCGTCGGCGAAGAAGCCCTTGGGCGGCGCTTCGGCCTGCGTGCAACGCTCTGTCACGCCCAGTGCCAGGTTGACTGGATCGGTTTCCGGCTCACAGACTGGGACCGGTGGCTGAGGGGTCTGTGCGGTGATGATCACGTGCGGGCTTCGGCCCTGAATGGCGTTGAGCAGGCCGTCGCGCTGACCGTTGAGAAAGGCGCTTGCGATGATCAAAGCTGCCACACCCACCGCGATCCCGAGCAAAGAAAACAGTGCCGACAGCGACAGAAACCGCCCTCCGCGGCCGGTCAGGTACTTGAACGATGCCTGACGCTCGTATGATCGGATCATCGCTCAGACCTCCTTCAGCGCCAACGCAGGCGGGACCCGCGAAGCGCGCCAGGCCGGGTAGACGGTCGCAATGAGCGACACCGCCACCGTCACGGCGGACACAAAGATTAGCCCGCCAGGCTGCACCACTCCATTGAGCTCATCGATCTGATAAAATTCGGCATTGAGCAAGGGACGCCCGAGCACCGCTTCGATCGCAAGCCTGATGTCGTTCAGCGAGATCGAGACCCACCAGCCCAGCGCCAGTCCCAAGACCAGCCCTGCGAGCGAGACCAGCAGTCCCGCCACAAGAAATATCCGCAAGATCCCGCCGCCCTGTACCCCAAATCCGCGCAAAATCGCGATATCCGTGGTCCGCTCCTGCACCATCATCAACTGCCCCGATGCGATACCAAAGGCAGCAACGATCAGGATCACCACGACGATCAGGGTCGCCGCGTTCCCTTGGGCGCGCACCCAATCGTAGTCGCGGAACAGTTCCGTTGCTCGGTCGCTCACGTAGAAGCCTAGCGGGAGGGATTGCTGAATTTTCCGGATGATCATTCGTCGTTGGCTCAGATCCGTGAGCATGATCCGAATTTCGCTGACCTCACCGGGGCGGCCCAACCAGTTCTGGGCGTCGTCGAGGAACACGACGGCACCGGCTTGATCCGCTTCAAACAACCCAGCAGAAAACGTCCCAGCGACCACGATTCCAAAAGTGCTGGCGGCTGTCGTGCCTGCGGCCCGGTCCTCGGTATTCGCGGACAGGACCAGACGCAGCGCGGCGCCTGTGTCCACGCCCAAGCTTTCCGCGAGGCCAACGCCCAGGAAAATCGGCGATAGAATGTCACCATCGATCGCAACCTCTGGCGACGCGCCTTCGTCTGTATCAAACAACGCGGTTAGCGCGCCAAAATCAGCCGCATCGCTGGTTGGGTTATCCGCGTCGAAACCGGTGGCCTGACCTAGCCCCACGTCGACATCGTCGCTCCGAGGGCTCGGTTGCGCCGCAGCGGTGTCGTTCGGAACGGCGGCGGTTCGATCAAAACTCGCAACTGTGTAGGCCAGGGTCTCGTCCCGTCCCATGGCAGCCTCGGTCATCCCCTGCAAGGCCACCCCTGCGCCCTGATTCCCGTTGAGAAGCAGCCCTTGCAGGATCTGCACTGGCTGAACCGACGCAATGCCTGAGCCGGTTTGGGCGTCCAGAGTGCCCAGCGCGCCCATTGCTTCGTCAGCGTCAAAGGTGCGGAACCCGGGTTTAGTGACGACCAAATGGCCGGTCCGGCTGAGTAAGCGGTCCAGAATCTCTCCGCGATAGCCCTCAAAGACCGCCATCACGACGACAAGCGTTGCGACACCGACCATGATCCCCAAACCGGAAAGCAGCGGCACGATCGATAATCCCCGCCCTTCCCGACGCGCCGTCAGGTAGCGCAGGGCAAGCGACAATGTAGTTCCCATGACCCGCTCGATCCCCCGCCTAAGGCTCGGCTCAGCCTGCGGCCAAGCGGCCTAGAACATCCGCAACAGCCACATCGTGCTTTTCGCCCGTGCGGCGGTTCTTGAGCTCGGCCATGCCCTCTTTCAGACCGCGTGGTCCAATGGTGATGACCCACGGAAGACCGATCAGTTCCATGTCAGCAAACTTACCGCCCGGGCGCATGTCCCGGTCATCGAGCAGCGGATCCAACCCGGCAGCGGTGGCTTGAGCATACAAGTCATCGCACGCAGCGCTGCACGCCGCGTCATCCACCTTCAAATTGATAATCCCGACACCGAATGGTGCAATCTCAGTGGGCCAGACAATGCCGTCGTCGTCGTGATTGGCTTCGATGATACCACCCACCAGTCGCGATACGCCGATCCCGTAGGAACCCATGTGCACCGGAACATCCTTACCGTCGGCATTGGAAACGGTTGCGCCCAGCGGTTCAGAGTATTTGGTGCCGAAATAGAAGATGTGACCCACCTCAACTCCGCGGGAGACAACTTTTCGATCCTCAGGCACTTCCGCGTCGAACAGGGACGCTTCGTGGGTTTCGTCCGTTCGAGCATAGGCTGACGTCAGGCGGTCAAAGGCCGCTTCCAGCTCGGCGTCACTGGTCAGATCTTCAGTAAAGGCAGGATCGCCGGAAATGGCGCTGTCGAAGAACACTTCGGATTCGCCCGTTTCGGCTTGAATCAAGAATTCGTGGCTCAGATCACCGCCAATCGGACCCGTATCGGCCTGCATGGGGATCGCGGTCAGACCCAGTCGGCGAAAAGTCCGCAGGTAGGAGATAAATACCTTTTTGTACGCCAGCTCAGCCGCTTCCTTGTCCACGTCAAAGCTGTAGCCATCCTTCATCAGAAACTCGCGCCCCCGCATCACGCCGAACCGTGGCCGCACCTCATCCCGGAACTTCCATTGGATGTGATACAGGTTCATGGGCAGGTTTTTGTACGACTGGACGTCCCGCTTAAAGATGTCGGTGATCATCTCTTCGTTGGTTGGACCATAGAGCATAGTGCGACCATGGCGGTCCTCGAAGCGCAGCATCTCCGGGCCATAGGCGTCAAAACGCCCGCTTTCCTGCCATAGTTCGGCCGATTGGATGGTCGGCATCAGCACTTCATTAGCCCCCGCCCGCGCCTGCTCATCCCGCACAATATCAGCGATTTTCGAGAGGACTTTGAGCCCCATGGGAAGCCAGGTGTAAATCCCAGCCGCATTCTGACGCACCATGCCAGCGCGCAGCATGAAGCGGTGCGAGGCGATTTGCGCCTCAGCGGGGGTGTCTTTCATCGTCGGCAGGAAATAGCGGGACCAGCGCATGTGGTTCAGCTCCAAGCTAGCAATCATCGTTATGCGGTCGTTTTAGGCGCACTCGCCCCCACCGACTAGCCCTTTGTGCGCGTTACTGTTTCCTGTCAGGAGCCCGCTGTCACAAGACTGAGACAAGAGGCGCAATCCGAAACTGCCCACATCTTGAGCAACCTGCGTCAATTGCGGTCACAAAAGCTTCACATTTGTGCTTGCGTGCCACGAGACACTCAGGCATAGGAGACAGGCATCTAGCGAATGACAGGTCGCTCGACGGTCTTCAAGGACTAAGCGCTTCAATGCGCAGAGAGCGCGTCAGGTTCTGTTTATTGCTTGTGGGGAGGAAGGCAGAACCGTTCGTTTTGATGCACCAGAATAGAGTTTTTCAGCGCCCGTTCAGCGAGCGCTAAAAAGCGCTGTTCGGGACCGAGTTTGACGCTTTGGTGTGGTGGCCAAAAGCTTTAATCGAACAAGGTTCTAGGTTCCTTTGTCTCCTTAAAGGCGAGCAAACGTCAGTTTGCTCGCCTTTATTTTTGCCTAGAGCGCTGATTTTAATGATTTTTCGACGTTGGAGCAGATACCAATCGTTTCATTGTAAATTGCTAAATTAGTGAATTCTAATGTTTCAGATTTCACGCGCCTAAGTTCCCTGGTGGCCTCCGTCGTCTTCCCGGCGTTTACAGGGGACGGACATGCTGCGGAGATACAGGGCATCAATCCGGGCTTGAAGGGCAAATCCAGCAAGCAGGACTTCCAACCCCGGGGGCATCATCGGACGGTTTGTGGAAGAGGGATTGCAGCGATTGGATTCGCGCCACTGCCTGTGGCTTGCCTGCGCTCCTGCCTCAGTTAGCCTTCGAGGATTGCTCGTAGTTGTGGACCAAACACGCCCAACAACCAGACAAAGACCACCGTGAAAACGAAACTGCCAGCCGTGACCATGAGCGCCTTTCGCACCAATTGCGGGTTGTCCGGCGCACCACTTTCGGCGTCCCGCTCCCCCTGACGCAAACCAAAGGACAGCACGGCGAACCAAACCATCCACCACACGATGACCCAAATCAGAATAAAAGTGACAGGCTGCATCGTATGCGCTCCGCTCGAACCGGTTGGTGACACCCCTTTAGATACCCCGACCAGCGCCAACCGCAAGACCTCAGCACACCATCACAGCGCAAAGCGCTATTGCGCTGTCCACCCACCATCGACGAGCAACGACGTGCCAGTGACCAGCGCAGAGGCATCGGACGCCAAGTAGAGCACTGCCCCCATCAGGTCCTCAACCTCACCAATCCGGCCCAGAGGAATTTTCCCCAATGTCTCCGCCATGAAACTCTCGTCTTCGAAATAGGGCGCGGTCAGAGGCGTGCGAATGAAGGTTGGACACAAAGTGTTGGAACGAATGCCATGCTCTGCCAGGTCCAGCGCCATCGCTTTGGAGAACCCTTCGACAGCGTGCTTACTCGCACAGTAAACCGTCCGCTTCTTGCCGCCGATGTGGCCCATCTGGCTGGATACGTGAACAATGGAACCTGGCTGACCAGCAGCCAACAGACCCCGCACCACGGCCTGCGCCATGAAAAAGGCCGAGCGGACGTTAAGGTCGAACACTGCGTCGTAGGTTGCTTCGTCCACCTCTGCAAAGGTTTGGGGCCGGTTCATGCCGGCGTTGTTGAGCAGAATGTTGAAGGGGCCGCGCTCAGCAAGCGCGGTGATTTCATCCATGTTCCGCAGATCCGCCGTCACCGTTTCCGCCGATCCACCATGGGACCGCAGGTGATCAGCAACGACTTCGATGTCCTTAGCCGTGCGCGCCGCCAGGGTGACATGAGCGCCCGCGCCAGCGAGAACTTCCGCCGCCGCCTTGCCAATCCCCCGACTGGCGCCCGTGACCAGCGCGGTCTTTCCTGTCAGATCAAAGAGCTTTGAGGGTGTGGGTAGCATGGGCTTTTCTCCAATGAACGGCGGACTGTAATTCACGGCTTTATTTGGCGCACAAGCGCTTGGA
>JACLAC010020625.1_pt1 | contig 19687 bp, 6 predicted proteins | sample 8027881 | NCBI WGS metagenome assembly JACLAC01 (sample SAMN15725517, study PRJNA655200) | protist metagenome | isolation source: fluorescence activated cell sorting (FACS) single amplified genomes of... | place: Spain: Blaines Bay Microbial Observatory, Mediterranean Sea | collected 2016-01-19 | reverse complement strand
GAACGATCATATTGTTTCAGTGGAAAGTTTGTATATATTTAACATGATTGATCATTATGCCGTTTTAGGATTACCAAAATTTACACCAACACCCAATGAAATTAAAAAATCATTTAGAAAATTAGCAATTAAATGGCATCCAGATAAATGCAAAGCATCAAATGCAAATGATATTTTTTCAAATATATCAACTGCATATGAAATATTATATGATGAGGATTCTAAACGTAAATACGATCGTGAATTACGTTTAGCATCAACAATTGCATCTGTAGCATCATCTACTACTACTACGTACAACACTAATACTAGTAATTTTCCAAGACGTTCATCAAGTGCTGGAAGTAGTCAATATAATAATGATAATAATAGTTACCCTAATAATAACAACTCCAATTCGTCCTCATATCGTTATAAAAAAAATGTCAATAAAAATCGTTTTAAACAACGTAAAAAACATAATTATCAATATAGTCGAAAACATACCTCTGGATTTGATCAATGGCATTATGATTATCGTAATCCACAACATAATAATAATAATCGTGCATCAATGTCACAAGGATCATCTAGAAGTAATCATAGTAATTATACATCATCTTCCGCAGATGAGGATGATGATATGTATTATTCTTCAAGTTCATCGCAAAATTCTTCCCGTGCATCTAGTCGTGCAAGTAGCTCAAATGCTGGTGAAACTTCACGAGTTGCAAATGCATTTGCAAACGTCTTTGGTGATGGCGATTTTGAAAAAGCAGCTGATCATTGGGATAACATGATGTATGTAAATCATCTACCCTGTCTACCTAACTGAAAAATACCCAAACTGTCTATCTATTTATCTATCTATCTATCTATCTATCTATCTATCTATCTTTCTACAACATTATAACTAACTTAAAAAACTATAAACAGGGATAAACTATTAATACCGATGAAAAAACGCAATGCAATTAAAATACAACGAATTTGGCGTGGATATTTAATTCGTAAAAAATATAATAGACATATTAAACATATAAAAAAAGTAATTGCTGCTAGACAACGGGAAATTAAAGTTCAAGATGAAGCTGCACGTAGAGTCAAAGCTGATGCAGCACGTCGATTAAGAGAAGATAGAGAGAAAGAAATACGTTTAGAAGCAAAAAAGAAACGAGATTTAGAAGCCAAACGTATATTAAAAGAACGAAAAATAAAGGAAGAGAAAGCACGTATAGAACAAGAAGAGAAAAAACGTTTAAGAAAAGAACATTGGGAGCAGTTAGAAAAACAACGAATAAAACGCGAGAAAGTAAATAAACGTAAGAAGAAAATCTTATTACAGCAACAACAACAAGAAAAGAAAGAATTGGAAGAAAAAACAATTATTTCACAACTTCATGCACAACAAGAATTATTAAAACGACGAAAATTACAACATGATAAAAATTTTAGAGATTTAGAAAATCGACATATTGAACAAATACGTAAACGTAAGCAACAAGAAGAGGCAAAAGAAACATTATTACAACGTAAAAAACAAATAGAAATGGAACGTATACGTGTTTTAAAAATACAACATGCTAGTATTATTATACAAAAATATGTTCGCAAACATCAAGCTAAACAACATGCAGCAATTTTAAGAGCATTTAATATTCGTTTATTACGAAAGAAAAGTGAATTAGAATTTGAACGATTACATTTAAATGCATCCAAAATACAATATAATTATCGACGTTATAGAACAAATCAAATTGTGAAAAGTAAAGTTAAAAGTAGATTGATGATATTAAAATCAATTACCTTTATGCAATCATTGATGCGAAGAAAAATTGCAAAATTAATAGTACAAAAACGACGTTTGCAAAATGAAAAAATTGTTCCTATTCAAAAACTAGTACGTTCATATTTAACTGTTGTACGTCTTAAAAAATTACAAGAAGATACACGTTTTCATGCCGCTGCAAAATTACAAAAAATTGTTAGAGGTAATAAATGTAGACAAAATTATAAATTTATTTTAAAGGTAGTAACAATTCAATCATGCATTCGTAAATACCATGCCAAAAAATTATACAATGCAAAATATAAGTTATCTGTTCAAAAACGCAATTCTGCTATTGTTATACAAAAATGTATAAGAAGAAAATTAGCATATAAGATTTTTCATACAAAAAAACAATATGTAAATGCTAGGATTATTCAAAATTCATTATATCGTCGATGGAAAGCAATGAAAATTATTCATAAAATACGTACTCATAATTTATATGTAAAACATATTATTAAAATTCAAAACATATATAGAAAACGAAAAGCATATCGAAATGTTTTAAGTATACGCATTGATCAATTGTTAGAAAAGCGTTTACAATCAGCAATTACACTACAAAGTATGATACGTATGTATGTAAAACGTTTACAATATATACAACAATTGAAACAATTACATCTAAAACAACAACGATTGGAAGAAAAGCGAAAACGTCGAGCATTGAAAGAAAAACAAAGAAAATGTGCGGTAAAAATACAAACCATTATACGTATGAAATTAGCAATGTTATTGAAGAAGAAGAAACGTATAGAAAAACAGCAACAATACGAAGCAATGTTAAAGCGACAAGCTATAAAAATACAAACTTGGATACGTACGTATAAAGCTAAAAAAATAATGCTCCAATTATTAATACAACAAAAAGAATTAATGATAAAAAGTAGCATTAAAATACAATCTATTGTACGAATGAAATTAAGTAAAAATGCAATCAAGATAAAACGAGAAGCACATGTACGTTACAACACAATCAAATTACAATCATTCATACGAATGTATCAAGCAAAAACAATGTTTCAGCGTAAATTGTTGTTGCATAAACAACAAATAGTTGCCAATGGGTTTGAATTTACGTTGAATCATTATTTAGTAAAAATAAATGCAATTAAAATGTTGAAACAATTTTATAAATTCAAACAATTGAAAACGGAAATTAATAGTGCCACTATTATCCAATCTATAATTCGTCAAGTTTTAGCAAAACGTATTGTTACAATATTAAAAGCAGAAAAACGAAAACAAGCAGAGCTGTTGAAGATAGAAGCAGAACGATTACGCGTGGAACGCAATAATATATTGCGGAATAACAATGCTACGAAAATCCAGACATATATACGTATGTATTTAGCAAAGAAATATATGTTACGTCTATACATGGAAAAATATAATCAAGAACGTCATTTAGCATCCATTAAAATACAAAGTATGTATCGTCAATACAAAGGTGTATTAATATTAAACAAATTAAAACAAGAACGTAATAAAACAGCAGCAATAGTGATACAATGCTTTCGTCGTCGTATCGTAGCCATGCGATTATTGGATCAAATGTTACTGGAACATTTAGAACTTGTTAATAATACTGCTATTACACTTCAAAAATATATACGGCGATATTTAGCCATGTGCACATTAGATGATTTGAAATATGAACGTAATGAAAATGCATCAATTGTAATACAAACATGTATACGAAAATATTTAGCAATTTGCATCGTCATGAGCAAGCGCAAGGAAAAACAAGACAAAGAGTTGTATGATGCAAGTTTGAAAATACAATGTATTATACGAGGTGCATTGGCACGAAAATATGCACATCAATTAAGAGTGAAAAAAGCAAAAATGAAAGCTCAACAGCAACGTGCAGTAGAAGCATTGGCAATGATTAAAAGTGGGCATAAATGGGGACATGCTAGAAAACGTATTGATGCAAGCCGACAACAACATAGTAATATGCACCAAAATCCAAAACCAGCATGGGGTATTATAAGCAATAATAATAAAAACGATCGTGGTTCTCAATTTGCTAATTTTGTTGGTAGTAATTCAATTATGGGTATTACACCAACTCGTCCAACATCGAATAATAAAAATAGTAATATAGGTAAAAGCCCACGAAAAATGAAAGCGAACCATGTACGAAAAAGTGAAAGTGTTATGAATAAGAAGAAAATGAAGCATAGTCAAAACAATATCAACGGTGCATCACTGCCAAAAATTAAAAGACCTATTATTGGTAATAGTACTAAATCTAAAAGTGCTCCAATGCAATCAGTTGGTAGAGCAAAAATGATTGCAACAACAAAGTTAAAATTGCATTCCAAAAATAAAAAAGCAAAACACAATATAAATTCACGTGGTAGTTCAAATAAAGGTCGGTCCCCACGTGTAAGAAACAATGGTGGTGGAAGGATGATACGAGGCAGTAATGGTGCAGGTGGAAAAAGTCTGGGACAGCAAAATTCTGCAGTAAATTGGTTTACTCAATGAATGTTATGTACATAATAATAAATTTTAATAAATGTGATAAAAAATATTTTTCTAGTATTTTATAAACAGAAGTAAATATTTTATAATATGTAGTGCTATTTATATGCTAATATATTAAGGAAATGTCATTTAAAACACTTAAATCGCCATTGCCTCCGGCCGAACCTAGATAGAACCTTATAACTTATAACCCTTATTCACATTTACACATCAGCGTTATTTCAGATTTACAGTTTATTATTGCACTATTATTACAGTATTTTTACAGAATAGAGTTTATCGATCTAGCACTGGGCACAGAGCACAGAGCGTTAATTAAAAGCTTGCTATAGGTATTAATATCATATAACGTTAAAACTACTTTTGCCTTTATTAAATACTACTATATATCCCTACTAAATAACAATATTGATAGTAATAGCCTATATCATCATATCAATTATTATTATTATCAATAATTGAAATAATGTCAATTCTCAATACTCAACAATAGAGTATAAAATAAAATAATAATAATAATAATAATAAATAGTAATAATGTGCTATAATTACATAAATAAATTGCAATATAAATATGCAATTATTCAGCTTAGATAGTCCAATGTTGTTCCTAAACATAAAAAAATTGAATTACATCTTTTTCGCAGACAGGTGCCAAAATTATTAAGAACCCGTCTGAGTATTATTTACAAGATACATATCATGTCCAGCGCAGGCGGAAATCACTCACAAAAGACAAAGGAAATAAATGATAACAAAGTGGACTCAGATGAGGAAATTGCCATACGGAATATAGCGCAGCCTGATGAGATTACCAATAACACAAATGTATCAGAGCTAAAAAAACAAGTTATAGAAAGATTGGGTGAAGAAACATTCAACAAAACTGTTGAAAAAGAAAAAAAGGAAATGAATGAGTTAGAGGAATTTGCCATACGGAGTATAGCGCAGCCTGGTGAGATTACCAATTGCATAAATATATCAGGGCTAAAAAAACAAGTTATAAAAAGATTGGGTGAAGAAACATTCAACAAAACTGTTGAAAAAGAAAAAAAGGATATGAAAGAGTCAGAGAAAGAATTTGCCATACGGAATATAGCGCAGCCTGATGAGATTACCAATAACACAAATATGTCAGAGCTAAAAAAACAAGTTATAAAAAGATTGGGTGAAGAAACATTCAAAAAAACCGTTGAAAAAGAAAAAAAGGATATGAAAGAGTTGGGTGAAGAAATATTCAACAAAACTGTTGAAAAAGTGAAATTTGCCATACGAAGTATAGCACAGCCTGGTGAGATTACCAATAATACAAATATATCAAAGCTGAAAAAACAAATTGAAGAAAGATTGGGAGGCGAAGATAAATTGAACATAGCTGTTAAAGATGAAAAAGAGAAAATAAAGAAAATGCAAGAGAATTTTGCATTTGAAAAATCCAAAATTGTAGGATGGATCAAAAAGTGGTTTCCAAATCACGACCCAAACGAAACGCTATACCCAGATCATGCTAAATACCTGATCGATCCCGATTTTTATGATTTAGTCAAAAATTTGTCTGGTAAAAGTACCTTGGAAATATTTACAATTTTGAATTCACCAACAGCATTGTCAACACAGTCAACAGAGAAGGTGAAAAAAACTCGTCTCATAGTCAAAATAATCCAAGAGTTAATTGAAAATCAAAATGAAAATACATGGGAGTTTACGGAAGAGAAATCGAAATTAGTAAAATTAGTAAAGATTGTTCCTAATTCAACAAACACTTCAGGAAATGCGCAGGGCGACGAAAATGTAAAGGAAAAAACAGATAATACAGAAGATACAAGCACTTCTCAAGCAAATCGTTCTGGACAAGATGAAAACAACTCGAATAAGAAAGTTGAAACTAATTCAACAAACATTTCAAGAAATGCACAGGACGACAAAAGTGTCAAGGAGAAAACAGATAATGCAAATGATACAAGTACCTCTCAAACAAACTGTTCTGGAAAAGATGAAAACAACTCGAATAAGAAATTTGTCAAATTAGAAGATAGGTTTTTAACCCCAATGGAAGTATATACAAAAGAAGATATTTTTCCATTACCGCAGTATTTAGATTTAACTACGCATAGACATTTGCAGACACGTTATACACGCTTGTGTATTTTAGTCTCAATTTGGTTATTCATGTTTTTGCTGGGATATCTCCACATTCAATTTTCAACCGAATTATATCGATATAAAGTACCATATGATCAAGCATTACATATAAAAACGGAAGGTTGTTCAATTAATTTTGCCGAAGAAACTCAAGATGCGTTAACGTTAGAACTCGAAGAGAACTTTTGGTATTGGTATAATATTGTTAATCCACGCAGTGAAAATAACGACAATGAAAATGGCTCATACATTGATAGATGTAGCAAAAATACAACATTACCGTGTTTTAAGATTTTAGTAAATCACGGATCAAATCTATTGAACTCCTATTCTCGAAGATCTACGGGGAAAGGCAAATCTGCAAATGCTTACGCAAAATATGATAGGTCTAATGGTATTTTAACAGCATTTTCACCGAAACAAATGAATTTTCCGTGCCAAATCCGTTTTATGATAAACACAAAAGATCTTATTCCAGCATTTAAAGGCCTAACGATTGTTAGCACCGGAGATACAAAAATAACCAAGAAAACATTCACAGCAATATCAAAACGGCAAGTAAACGAGTTTCTTTTAAAAACTGATTTTCTACATATAAACGGCAGTACAATGGATATCAACCTGCGAAATATACAGACATCATCACTTCGAGTATTTGTAGAACGGGGCCAGGTGCAAATTCTTGGCTCTAATTTAGGATGGGCTGGATTTTATGACCAACGGGCAAAACCATTGGAACATGTGGTTCGAATTGGCAAACCATTAGGAAAAATTGCTGATGTTGGACAATGGATAGAAGATAAATTAAGTCCCTCCAATTCTTGTGGGCTAACACCATGTGGTGGAAGTATAAAAGTTAGTGTTTTAAATAGCATGGTAGTCGATTTTGAAGAGCCAGATGGTGGCGTTTGCATCACAGCACCTGTTATCGATTCATTAAATACAAAAACTTGTAGTAATATGACAAACGATCAAATAGTGTATCAAAATACAAGCAATACAAGTCATGCAATATGTGGGACAAAAGGGGAAACATTAATATGCACTCGTCAGGATACGAATTGTATAGTAAATAACGAAACAACTAGAATAAAACTTCAAACGTTTGATGGCTCAATTTTTATATCATTGCCAGAGTATAATCAAACAGAAACAAAATATTTTAATGTACGGCGTACCATTGATGGACAAGATTGTATTTTTCCTTTTACGTACAACGGCCAGAAGTATCATGAATGTACATCGGTGCATTTTAAACAACCTTGTAAGTCAATGTCTTTATATCATAAAACCTACTATTAAAAATCTTCTCTCTAACATACCAATTGTATTCTACGCGTGTTATAGGGTGTGTTACGTCGCCTAAAGCAATTGCAGATTCATCAAAAATTGAGGCAGGAGGGTCTGATTTTTGGAATTTTTGTGAACCATACGTAAGTTAAACTTCGATTTCCCTGAAACTAAAAGGAATAGCTTCCCTAACAACACATCACTCACTACTCCACAGATGATATTTCAAGGACAAGCTTTTTACAATAATTTTAAGGATGGAATGACATTTGATACAGTTGGAACAGAGGCATTGAAATCGATAGTGCCTTTTGAAAATGAAAAACAAGGCTCTCCTGTTGTTGTGCGAATATTATCGGATGGGGTTTCTCCCATAGGACCTACTCGTGGTGATATAACGTGGCTATACGCATCTAAAATGCCATACTTAATTATTAATATGGACATGTTGGCAATTGTTAGTTTAGATATGTTGAAACCGAGATCAAAAATGATAGAATACTACGTAAAGCCCGGTTTTTGCCCAAAGCAAGCTTTACCAGATGCCACGCTGTCAATGGACGAAGATATGGGGAAAATATCTGACGGGATAAAACAATTGATAAATATGTCAAAGGCATCAAATATAGTTTACCGTCATAATGAATTTTCAGGTAGTCCATATTTTTATGACTATGTCGCAAAAGCATATAGTATTGCCACTGCAACTGATATGACATATGAATTATATGATATATATCTATCTCGCGCTGCAAGGACAACCAGTTATGTTTTATATTTAAGCATAGTCCTAGGAATATTGCTAGGGCATTTAATAGGTTATATTTTATTTCGAATGTTTCAACAATTGGAAATAGTATTAGAATTATATTTATTTGAAAGACGAAAATTAAACAAATTAAAGTTAGCTAATAAGAAAAAACAAACTGAACAGGAAGAGGATGATGACAGTAAGGGTGGTAGTAAAAAAATATCTGTTACAAGACTAGCTAAACAAAAGCCAAGAAGAATAAATTTGTAAGTATATTAATCTTAATCATTTCTTATTTAAAATCACAATTTTAGAACAAAACAAGTACTAACCAATTATTTAATATATTGTATCTTTAGATATGAATTGATAGACATTGCTGGGATATTTATAACTCCTACTTTAGTAGATTCTATAAGAGAATTCATGGAAGAAAAAACGGTGTATCGCGGGGGACCTCAGACGGACTTTATAGCTTCACTTCCCTTTTATAAACGATTTTATTACAAATTGAAAGTATATGCAGACAATGGAGTTTATAAATGGCGATCTTCAAAGTTATCTTATCCCGAACATCAAAACACGACATATTCTGACAAAATCGAAACATCATATGGAGATTTTAAAATTGCATATGAAGAGTATTGTTCTGTGAGTGGTTATGAAGTTGTAGATCTGTTGTCTCCAGAAATGAAAGAGCGATTGGAAATCGAATTTGGGGTAAAAGTGAAAGAAAGTGTAAAAAGGAAAGAAATGCAAGGAGAAGGTAGAGAATGGACATTTGACAATGTAATCTTGAAAGACTTTAACAATGTCAAAGACGTAGATGACGAAGATGAGTGGGTAGAGCATGTAGGAAAGATAATCCTTCATCAAGAAGAACAAATTCGTAAAAAGAACAACGATACCGAAGAAAAGAAAGCGTGTACAGAACTAGACATATTTCTAAAAGAGGGTAAGAAGGAAATTAAGTTTACAACGAAAGAATTGGACAACAAAACAATCAATTTGAATATCAAGAAAATGGATTTCTTTAAGAAGACATCCAATCAAGTGAAAACAAAAATAAATGCAAATATCATTAAAGCTCCTACAAAAAACGCAATGAAATGGTTAAAAAGATCAATGATTGAAATCATTATTGTATCATCACACCAATTATTCATCGTAACCGTTTCAGGAGCAATTATGTATTTAATACTTTATTTTCAAACCCGAGAATCAGAACTATATAATACTAACCTTGCAACCGAGGACGATTTTCGATATCGGCCGGGGTTCATCGTTTATGGCGAAAAGTTCATCCATCCTTCATATTTGCCATGGTTTTTTTTCTCTATATGCTTTTTCATGTTAGGTCAAATTGATTTAATTTTTTATTATTATTATGGTGGTACACCTGCACCTTGGTCTAGATATCAAACCATTTTAACACTTGAAAATAAAGTTGAAAAGAACAGAATTTTGAATGTGTTAGGATGGCATGCAAATGTGAAAGAGCTTACATCAAAAAAGACTACAGAGAAAGAGGAAAAATGGTTTTGCGATAATTGTCATAATTTGCTTCATGTTGGTACATATACAGGAAGGAACATTGGAAGGAAAGATTGTAGTTTCAGGCATATGTGCCCATCTACTATATTATGGCTTTTTTCATGTTGGTGTGATAAAATAAGCCCTGGGCAATTTTGTAGTGTAGAATGTCGTGATCAATACAGTATTTTATTTAAGAGTAAAACTGTATGTCCATGCTATCGTACACCAACGCAACTGCGATTTCATTGTTACATGCCGGAGGATAAAGAACATGACAAAAACGAGGATAACGAAAAGAAGGAAACTAAAAAAGATGACAAAAGAAATGTTTTACGTTTCTTTTGTCATCTTTGTAAAGAAAAGAAGGAAACTAAAAAAGATGACGAAAGAAACGTAAACCGTTTTGAAATTACTGACAATAACGAAAAGAAGGAAACTGAAAAAGATGACAAAAGAAACGTAAAACGTTTTGAAATTACTGACTTCCAAAAGGAAAAAAAATACAATGAATTCAAAGACTATATGAAAAAGACAAGCGAAATAAATCAAAAAGTATCATTACAAGTTCGCCGGCATTGGTTGCGCCTATTATGGAATGGATTTCGTACAATTCTTCGCCTACTTTTTATTTCTGCATTTTTTTGGATGATCTCAATGTTTTTATCTTACATTATTACGGTAATGTTGTGGTGGATATTAGGTTCCGTTTTAAGCCCGGAGAGAATTTTACCGGTCACATCGTCTACAATAACGTTTGTGACATATTGTATTGCAACTTCAAAAAAATTGTGGAATTCTAGAAAAATTGTGAAGTTAAAAATATTAGAAGTTATTGATAAAAAAATTGATCAAAAGCTAGAAGAAGCTTCTCGAAAATTTAATGAAGATAACCCTCATCTTACTTCTGGATTTGGTGAATTTCAAAGTATAGATGAAGAGGTTTTTATGAAAATTATGCTCCCAGTAATGTTGTCATATCATAAAGAAAATATTAAAATATTATTACAAAAAAAATGGACTGAAATGTCAAGTGATGGAACCATTGTATTAAGCGACTTAATGAAAGTTACTTGGTTTGATATCGAAGTTATTGATAAAAAAATTGACCAAAAGCTAGAAGAAGCTTCTCGAAAATTTAATGAAGATAAAATAGATGAAGCGGTTTTTATGAAAATTATGCTCCCAGTAATGTTGTCGTATCATAAAGAAAATGGAAATGATAACGAAGACTGGGTTCTTAAAATATTATTACAAAAAAAATGGACTGAAATGTCAAGTGATGGAAAAATTGTATTAAGCGACTTAATGAAAGTTACTTGGTTTGATATCGAAGATTTATTTGAATATAAGTTTAAAAATGCAGATCCCCCTCAAAAAAAAAAAGATCCCATAAAACCTAGTTTCAAAGCCCATAAACCCATTAAACCCACAAAACCCAGTTTCAAAGCCCGTGCCATCGTAAATAAACTACGCGATGCTTTTCAAATGAAAATGAAAAGTGAAGCAGTAGATAATATTTATCAAAGATTGTTTATCAATATATCAGGAGATCACGATGGACATTTAGAATTTAAACATTTTAAAAAGATATTTTTAGAACATTTAGGTATTCAACTAAGCGACGAAAGGTTGTTAGATCTGTTTTCAGCATTCGATTCGGATGGAAGTCAAAAAATTGATTATAGTGAATTTAAAGATGCAGTTAATTCTCTTCAAGTACGGATGGTTGGTATTGCACTTGAAATGGTGGGATTATCACATGATCAATTGATTAGATTATTGGTTTTTGGTTGTATCTATTTGTTTTTCGTTTTAATATTTTTATTATTAGGTATATTTAGTTTTACAGAAGGTGACTTATTTGGTTGTACAATACAATCTATACTACCAATGGCAGCGGGGGGATTACGTTTTAAAAGTGTCAATGCGGGTGATAAATTCAAAAACATGCGCATAGAATGGTTAATCGATCAAGTGTTTAAATTAATTTCGTAAAAATTGTAGTGTTCGAGACCTGGAGACCTGGGGGTAAAAAAGGTGCGCACCACTATATTGGTGGTTTGGTGTGTGTAAAAGGACACGAAATACGAAATATTCATTACGAACAATTTTTGACGCGGTCAAAAGTGTTTCATAGTATTATGCCAGGCATGTATCACATATGAGTTTATATTTTTACTCAGCACGGGAAGTATTGTACGCTCCTCGTAAAAATTTATTATTTAAAAAAAAAATATTTTAAAAAAACTTTAGATTTTAACTACGATCGTCGTATCATATTTTCTTTAAAAAATTTTAATAAAAAGGAAAAAAAAGAATTAATGTACTATTATGTCCGATATTATAATATTCGTATATATTCGTGGCTAATTTTTTACTTTAATTCTTTTATATACTCGTACTTTTAATTTTTTAAAACACACTATTTTTGCTACGAACCTCGTATTTTTTTTTTTATGCACCCAAAAATGTATTGGTTATTGAAGAATGTGATGGTGTTAAAAAATCTAAGTGTCCCACTCCACCCACACCAACAAAAATGTTCAATTAACAACCAACTCACATCACACGTCACGCGTTATTTGTATCATTATCATGTTTATGGTGTTCTTTTATTTCCCTTCTCGCATGCATTAACCACGTCGAGCTAAAACTAACAAATTCCATTGTTCGCATAACTAATGTCAATGCTTCGTTTATTTCTTTCTCTTCAATATCAAAAGGTTTAGATTCTTGGCGTGATAATTTTAAGGTTGGTAAGATACCATCCATTGATATCCATGGATCATTCATAATATCTTCACTAGTAAGACGTTTTGAAATATTTCTTTCCAATATTTTTTTCAAAAATTGTTGCAAACCAATTGATATGGTAGGTGCATTTTCAAAATTAAATAATATAGGTTTTGTTTTAATATTATGTTCTAATTCACCATATGTCTTCCCAGTAAATGGTGGTCGTCCCATGACAGTTAAGTACAAGGAGACACCAAATGACCATACATCACCAAGACCTTGTTGTTTTAAAAGCAAAGATGATACACGTATACGTTGTCGCGTTTTTGATCCTTGGTTATTACTACTACTATGACATGTAGAAATCAAATCATCATCATCCTCTTCACCATCACTATCGTTGTCAGTTGTTAAATGTCCATCATTCAATTCCATATCAATATCCTTGGACGAAACACTTAATGATCGTACCGATGCTCGCATTGATTCAGGACTGAAACTTTCTGGTGGTCGAAATAATGGTGTTCCTACTAATGGTTCATGTACGAAACTTTCTAAATCTTCCAAATTTTCATTATCATCAGCAAATATATGTGCTACACCAAAATCAGCTAATTTTGCACCACCATGGCCAACATTAGATGTTGACATTAAGATATTTGATGGTTTGATATCTCGATGTACAACATTATGCGTATGCATGTATAACATTGCAAGTGCAATATCACGATAAATAACACGTACAGTCTCTTCGCTTAATGGTGTTAATTTCTCATTACTTTCGCCTTCTTTCCAATCTGGTAATAATGCACCAGATGGTAAATATTCCATAACAATGTATAATTTATCTTGATCTGGGTCATCTAATACATCAATAACATTTACAATATTTTCATGCTCTAAACGTTTTAATACTGCAATTTCTTTTGCTATTTTTCCAGTTGCATATCCATATTTACCAATCTTTCTTTTGATCTTATCATGCGTTTTTGGTGAATCTAACATTGCTTTATGACGCTTACGACGTCTTAAAATACTTTTTTTTTTTACAATTTTCATTGCATAAAAATTACATGTTGGTACTTTTGTTATTTTGTTATTGTTGTCATTATTATTATTACTACCATTTGATGATAATGGTTTATCTTTGTTTTTCTTTGCTGACGTAGGATATTTTAAATTCATATATGTTTTATATTCTTCTTTAATTGCACATTTATGAACAACTGCTTGTGAACCATGTCCTAATTCTTCTAATATAACATATTTTCCAACATGTTCTAATTTAGATATTGATTGTTTTCGTTGTGGATTTGATTGTATTGATGTGTTGTTGTTGTTGTTAACGTTATTACTATTACTGGTTGTTGAAGAATCTTTTGTCTCTTTGTTATTTGGTGTTGTTGGGATGGTAGGTGTTGTTGTCGCTACTGCTGCATTAGTATTATTATTATCATTAATATTATTGTTATTGCTTTTCTTGTTATTTGTATTTGTTGGTAATATATTAACTGTATTTGATATTTCATCTTGCATTTTGTTGTACGATGAACTACGTTGACGAAACGATGTTTTTGGCGATGATTTCTTGCTCTTGTTATTAGTAGTACCACCATTTCCATTACTATTACTATTATTATTATTATTATCATCCTCTTCTTTTAATTCTTTCATAGCTTGTGAATTATTAGTTGGACAACATACATTTCCCATGATGATAGGAATGGATAGATAATAAAAAAATTGTAATAATATTATTATCTTCTGTATTATATGTATGATTATATTATTATTATCTTATCGTGATTATATATATATATATATGTATATTTTACTACGAACATATATATATATATGAAACGTGGTGAGGTGCTAAGAAGTATATTTTGTTTTGTCCTCTCATCTATTTCCTTTCTAATATCTAATATATTTTATTAAAATGTATGAGGAGAGTATCTTTTTTTATTATTATTATTAATTAATTATATTCAACAACCTTCTTCTCGCCCGTCTTCTTTGAGTCTTACTATACCATTTTACATCCTATCTATCGATGCTGTGACGAAGTTATTGTAACATATGTGTATTGTACTTGCACAAAATAGCATAGGAATAGAACGTAAATCAAATGTAACCTTTTTTTTCTAATTTTTATCAAGTTAAAATATGGCTTCTTACTATACTATTTTCCATCCTATCTACTATCCTGTGTTAGTACTATTAGAAACCTGTTCACTGTACTTCCCTATCCGCTATCCGCAGACAACAGACAACCCTATCCCGAACCCGACGAAGTGCCCAGAAAGTATAGGAGAAAATTGTTTGATAATTATGGTGAAATAGGCTTGAAAATATTTATATGATAGGACTTGTTAGAGTACGATTTGTGATGATCCACCAAATTAAGCATGGGCAAGATCTCTATACGGACGCAGTGCTACCCTCTAAAACATCATAAAACTGTACACTTCACAAATAACACTATTCACTATGGGAAATATGTAAATATTGTTTTCTAAAATGCCAATTTTATTTTTCATATATTTGGAAAAAATAACAAATATCCGAAAATATAGAAAAAATGATGAATATTTCCCCCATAGTGAATAGTGTTAAGTGTACAGTTTTATATGATGTTTTGTACAGTTTTATGTTTTAGAGGACTTATAGCACTGCGTACCTCAGCAGACTCATTCTTTAAATAAAAAAAAGTAGGGGACCAATATATTTCTTATTCTTACATAGATGAATCGAGTATCATACATTCATAATCTATATATGCATATATCAAATATACATACTCGATGCATCAAAATCAATTATCATTAAATGAAATAAAAAAGTAATTATAAATTTACAAACAAAAGAATAGGAACATTAGGACTCAAAGCTTACATATTGTATGTTTCTCTTTGTCGTAATTTTTAATAAGACCAAACTCTTTCCACCATTTTTATAGATAGATATATTTATTCTCGGTGTATAAGTTTTAGTGTGTGTGTGTGTCTTTGTTTGTTTGTTTTTTTGTTTTTTGGTTTGTTTTTTTTTCTTTTCTGTAAGAAATTAGCAATTATTTTTATTGGGATTATTATAAACCAATAAGAAAACATTGTAGAATATTAAAACCAACATCCTCAAAAGAAACAGATGAAAATACGCTTCGCTCCACAAACACGGGGCAGGATGACATTAAGCAAATCAAACATGATAAAATACATTATATGTATCATGGTATTATTGATAATCAATTCACTTAATACTACATATGGACGTTCTTTTCAATCAACCACGATACAACATAATAATAAAAATGATAAATTATTATCAACAAATAGTAATAGTCGTCGTATTAATAGTCAAAAAACATTATTACGTAGTAATCAGAAAAAAATATTACAACAGCAAGAGGCCAATGCAAACAATCCAATCAGTACAATGCCAAGCGATGCAAATGAGAACGATAACACTAAATTTAATCATGGCGTAAAAAACAATAATGTCCCTTCCAGTGTACAGGATCATACGCAAAAGAATCCAGTAACCGAACCTCGACGTGTTTTTCCAAATAATATACGTCCTTTAAATAGTGCTGTTGAAGATACAGCAGCACCTGTCACCCCGACCAAAGATCTTCCCGTTTTTCCACCAGAGGAAGGTCCGGTATCTTTACGTATTACACGGCGGGATAGTACTTCCATTACGTTGGCATGGGATGCACCACCTGGCAAGTTACCAACTTTGTATAATTTATTAATGGATCGTGTCTCCGTCTATTCTGGATCACAAAAAAGTTATTCACAAACTGGGCTTACGGCGGAGAAATGCTACGTGTTTCAAGTCGCTGCCTATGTCGATGGGAGATGGACACGTTTTACCAAACCAAAATATACATCAAGTTTGGAGAACGATGTGGAAGTAGAAAAATTAGATGAGCAAAATGCCGAGTTGCGTAATATATTGGAAAAACAAGCACTTGCAAAAGTGCAAGGAAATGCATGTTTATTAGAAACAGTGACAAATGCAAATGTTATCTATGGGGATCATGCAAGTGGTGGTGGTTCCGTTGAATACAATGCCGAAGTAGCAGATACGTCTATTACGGGTGTAGAAGCATCCGTATTGAATTGTCAAGTTAGTAAATGTTTACAAAACAATGGGTTAACGACTACTCTTATAAAACCACGGCAAGGTCATTTAAAATTACGTTTGGATGATGCATCCTATAAATTACGATTTTTAAGTATTCCGGAAAATTCGCATATATTGGAATTTAACAGCCCATACAATGCCTTTACAAAATCAACCATTAATTTACTTGGATGCCGTGCAAATGAATTGGATGAAGAAAATCAACAGCGTATTGGTAAAACGGGCGTTGCTGCAAGGAAATGTTTAATGTTAAATTGCACTAGGGAATATAAATTGTATTATTTCTGTGAACCTGGTGAAGGACCGCCAACACCAGGATATTATGGAATTGATGCATGGAGGCATGATATCAATCGTGCCTCGTATCCAAACCATCGTTTCAATCGATTTGAAGCGACGATGAAAGCGACGATATCGCCAAAATTGACACCATATTCCGTAGATGAAAAAACAAATAAACAAGTGGATTACAATATGTATTCCCATCGAGGATATCGAGAACCATTTTATCTATCATTTTTAACACGCTTAGTACGAATCGATGCAACGCCTCATTTTCCCCAATTACTTGGTACTTTCCGTTGTTTAGATTTGCCAGTAAAATTTAGAGCATCACCAAAACAAGCTAAGGAAGGATTGCAAGATGGAATTTTACCACCATTTCAAGTCACTGGCAGTACCGTATCAACTATTAGTCAAATGAAAACTGACGGCGATGCATTTTCATCCCTGTACATGGGAACAATTACGGAAGCTATATCGACTGATTTAGAAGCTTATTTAGATGGTTTTAAAGGATTTGCCATAGATAATGAATGGGTACGTGGTATAACGTTTCAATTAATTCATGGACTTGGTGTTGGTAACCACGCATATGGTTTGCACCACAATGATTTATTAACAATGTCAAATATACGATTGAAACAATATCCACGCGAAGCGAAAGGTGTTCGTAAATATTGGTGTTATAAATTAAATGATTTAGTATTGAGTGGTGATGGTTGTGGTAATCCTACTAGTAAAGTAGATATTCCATCTTATAATGGAGATCCAAAAGAAAAAGCAACAAGTCATGAACAATCAAAAAGTAGTGGTGATGGAAGTGGAAGTGGTGATGGCAGCGGCGAGAAAGCGAAAGGGAAAAACAATGCTGCAACTTCCTTTTTAGAAACAAGTATTTTTGAAATGCATGGTTTGAATGAACCAAATCGTATAGTCGTGGATCCTGATAAGCCACCGCCAAAATCAGCAGCAGAAATTGCCATGTTAAATATCCAACATCGATGTGTTGGTGGTGTTGTGAAGACAGTGCCGGCAGATGAATTACCATCCAATGTATGTAGTTCAGGGGATAAAGTTGATAAAGGAGATGGTAAAGTAGATCCTGATAAGAATAGGAGAAAAGGTATTGGTAGTTCTAGTGTAGCAAACACGGATCAGCAACCGCCTACTCCAGCTGAGGCACCGCAGAATAAAATGGGAGAAATTGATCCAACCGATCCATCTGCATCTGATACTAAAATACGAACTTCATGGTGCATACCTGCAGATTCCGTAGATGGCATGCAAGTAAAATTACATAATTTTGGCACTGCCGTATTGAAAAAGAAAAACATTGAATTTTGGAAAAAAGGATATACGTTCCCAAATTTACCATGGAATGACGATTTAACGGATGTAGCAATAGTATTATGTGGATACGTAGCATCCCACATGGCAACATTTGATTTGCGTGGACGTGATTTATGTACAAAAATGAAAAATGGATATTACCAAGAAAATCCATTACATGCACTTCGACATCCATATTTTGATGATTATTTAACAAAAGAGCAAATGCCTTTAGCAGAGCGCAACAATTATATATATACACCAAAACCAGGGTGTGATTGTGACAAAAAGAAAAAAGCACGTTATGCATTACCAGGTAATGATGCCAATAAAAAAGCGGGACGAGAACATTTTGAAGATGGTCTTAAATTGAAGATGGACAAGGTCATGCCATCGAAAATTGCTTCTAAAAAATCACGGCAACAATATATGGCTGCCGGTCATACACCATTACGTATTAAATTGATGAATTTAACAAAGCCTGGTGGGGAAAGTCCTTTGACACCATGGATTGTTGAAAAGCGAGGTGCAAAATTAGATGTTAGTGTTCTAGTTGAATGGAAGCCTTATAAAGGCTCTAAATACTACAATTTATTATTAGATGGTGTATCCGTTTACTCTGGTCCTAAAACGGTATTTCAATTGAATAATTTACGAGAAACTAAATGTTATCGTATTGCAGTTGCTGCATTTGTACAAGATAAAAAGAAAGATTTAAATGGTAAAAATAAAGATGGTGGTAAAGATATAGGACATTGGACGCCACCAAGTCATAGTTTGCATATTAACAGTTGTGGTTTGAGGAGTGATGCGTGATTATCTGCACCGGTGTTTGTGGAGCGAAGCGTAATGTTTAATATATTATATGCCTTTTTTGTAATAATAATATATAATGTACTGTTTTTATGTATGTATGATGTATCTATTTTTGATCGCATAATGCTATGTACCTGCTATGCCCCTCACACAGCTGACGACAGCCTTTTTAATTTTAGAAACGTAAATAAACAGTATAGAAAAACGCAGCATTTAGCAGTACATGCTATTGTGCTTGCAAGGTGTGACGGTGTGACGGTGCAAAAAAAACAACAGAAGGGCAAACAGGAAGAACTTAAGAAATTTCTTATATTTGTCCAAATTCTTGAATATCCGATTTTATTAGTTAG
>JACLAC010009036.1_pt1 | contig 19691 bp, 7 predicted proteins | sample 8027881 | NCBI WGS metagenome assembly JACLAC01 (sample SAMN15725517, study PRJNA655200) | protist metagenome | isolation source: fluorescence activated cell sorting (FACS) single amplified genomes of... | place: Spain: Blaines Bay Microbial Observatory, Mediterranean Sea | collected 2016-01-19 | reverse complement strand
TAAAGCACCAAAAATGTGCTCTCTTTAAATAATATTGTCAGTCACAACAATCACACTCTCAAACATCACGCATGTACCTTTCGTACAACTGCTCACTCTTTTCACCACAAAGCATTTCAAACTTTCTGGCATTGATCAAATATTCCTCCATTGACTTTTTCTGATCGCCAGACATTGATCGTAAGCCTTTAATTCCTGCTACACCACGTCTTGGTGTACTTGAATTCATTACTTCTTGATTATCGTTTAAAAAATCTACTAACTGACACTCCTTAATAAACTCTTGTAATTTTAATTCGTACCTTTGTTTCAATGAATTACTTTTGCAGGATGGGTTGATACTTTTTAAAAATAGGCCAAAAAATTTTGATGCAGTCTCTGTTACAGACAAAGATGGAAATTTCAAGCGATTGTTGCCCAGTTTAATCAATGCCTCCTGTGTTGCAACACTCAGAGACTGTTCCACCACTGCAAGTACACCATGCAGTCCACCTCTCTTCAATTCATCCATACTTTTTGTCTTCATTTTTGGTGGAAGTTTTAATGGTAATGTTTGATTACAGTATTTTTCTGGTGTTTCCATAAATTTCGTTCTTTTAGATACAGATTGAAATCCATAAAACACACTCTTGTATTTAACCACACAAATTGGGTCTGCTTCAACAATTGATGACCAATCACGCGATCCTTTTCCTTCGTAAAATGTTACTGGACAATAACCACCAAAGGCAAGAGTAGCTATTTTTTCTCTCAAATGTGCGCCCAATGGTACAACAAGTGGTAAATTTTTTGGTAATTCTTGGTTATTTATGTATTTAATCGGATTTGAATTAAATGTATCGAGTGATTCAAGATTTGAACATGAATACACTCTACCCTGGTAAATAGTTCCAAATTGTCTTTGATTTATTGAACCATTCATTGTTGCAACAAGACGGTTGGCGTCCTTTAGTTGAACTGGGCAATAACCACCCAAATGACCTCTTCTCGACATTAAATGATTACAATGCATTGTGATACCGTCCAATGGTGCGGGTGTATGATGTGCTAATGCCGTCATGTGCGCACTTGTCTTTCTTCTCAGTTTACGAACAACCAAATGTGCACAGTTGGACAACGACCATTTGGATGACTGATCTTTTATAACAATTGTTTTTATATTCAAATATGATTGTGATATTGTTGCTTTGATTATTTCTTTGTCGTTGTACCATGTTTGTAGTCTTTTCAATGTTTTATGACGCCACTTCGTTTCCTTTGTTGGCTCAACATTCTTTTTTTCCAAAAATACTTTTTTCGCGCGTATCAGTGTCTCTTTTGGGGACATACCTTCCATGCTAAAGATTACAGATGGTCTCAAATCATTATTTAATGACATAGCTGTTGCCTCATTTACATTTGATGGAAAATCATCCAATACATAACCATTAGCTTTCACATCGAATCGATTCATTCGAGCACTTAAACATTGAAGAAGGAGGTCACTCATCCCCCCTTCACCTCTTGGTGATTGGATAGATTTACCAGCGGTCATTTGATCCCGAACACGTTGGCAGCATGGTAGAGATGCTAAGTTTGATGGAAGAAGTGCCCACTGAAGTACGTTCTCTGGGTTAAGATAAATTGCTCCAGTATCATTACATAATTTCTTTGCAACGGTAGTCTTACCACAAAATGGGCTTCCGACAATACACACAGAAATCGTAGATCTTGATAATGGAAATGGTGATGCATATGTTCCTTTTGTAATTGGATTATTCAAATATAACATTGGATTGTTAATGAACTTTGACCGATTACTTGCTGAATCAAGGAAATAAATTTGATGACGATGAGCTACAGCATATCCCATCTCATTTTCTGAACCACTTTCACCTTTCGTTTCACAAAAATGAACTGGATCACGGGTACCAAATCGTGATAGTGATTTACAACCGCTTTGAATTAATTTTAACGATACAATTCTTGATGTTTCTTTGGCTGTATTCACTTCATCACGGTCAATTTCATCTTCTTCACCCTCTTCACTCACTAAAGGACTTAATGGAACAACAGCATTCTTTGATAAGTTTTCTTGAACATTGGTTGTATGTTTTTTGATTGTGGAAGTAACGCGTGAGCATGCAAGGCGTAAACCAACTGCTATTGATGTATTTAATGCTGCAACATCGAAACTAGCCAATGATTCTACTGTAGTTTCACATGCTGCAATACTGTTTTCAGTCTCTTCCATAATTTTAGCGGCCAATTCATTTCTTGCCTCTTCTTCCATTTCTTCCAATTCCTCTTTTGTTGGAGGTGGTGGCAGATCTTCCTCTTCCTCTTCGTCTTCGTCTTCTTCGCCGGTACTAACCTTCGGTTCGGGCAATGGTGGTGGTGACCATTTAAACTCGTTCTTCATTCTTCTATCAACTACTAGCTGAGCATCCAGCGAGCAGTTAATTACAGCACTTGGGTGGTAACGGTTCTTTATCATCCAATTAACGACTTCGGGTGTAAATATAGCAGGGTTGCCATCGATCACGGTTCCATTGTTGCTGTTTTTGACAAGAAGGCGTTCTAAAATGGGAAGGACGTAGTTTTCTGGTGGTGGTATTTCTAATAACTCCTGTTCCTCTTCCTCTCCATCCTCATTAATAATAGGTGGTGGTGGAGTCATTAATTTTTTCATCGTATTGACATACTCTTCATCATCGTCTAGGCAGATAATATTCAAATTGCATGTAGAACTGACACTATTCACAATTTCTTTTCTTGACGCGCCCTTTGCACCAACAATCATTACACGTAAAGGTGGCGAAGTGGATGCTGGATCGATACTACCATTGGAAGATTGAACACTCTTGACATACAACCATGGACTAGCATCAAATTGTTCTTTAGCACGTGTATCAACAAAATTGTATTTAGCACCATCGAGAAACGTGAATAGGTCTTCCTTTCCTTGTGCAACAGTGCCATTCTTTAAACTTACTGGGCAGTATATACCTGTACAAGAGGAGAGATTAAGTGGGTTCTCGTCCATTGGTGGAACAGGATCAGCTCGTTGCTTCATTGGGTTAACGGATTGATCAATCCAACCAATCATATCATCAATATTCCCATAAACACTTGGTGTACTATTGTTCTTTATAATACAAGAGTGTGGTACTTCTACTACGTTCAAACCATTCTCTTTCATCAATGCAATCAAGTTTGGGTAGTCCTCCGCATAGGCAGCTAGAGATGCAGTTGGATCAACTAACTTTGATTCACTGATGACACTTTCACTTTCACTTTCACTTGTAGCGGTGTTTGTGGTTGGAACTTCATTATCATCATCACCTTCTTCTTTTGGTGGAAAAACAACGACAACATCCGGTTGAAATCCCTCTTTCATTAAAGGTGCAACATGAGTGGTGTTCAAGGGGCAGCCTTCCATGATCCAGCCTTTCTCTTTGTTCTCATTCACCCTGCTCATCATATGTTGTGCCAATTTCTCCGCTTCAACGCCATTTGGTCCACGAGCAAGATCTGTTACTGAATCTTCGGCCGACAAAAGACGAAGACCATATTTTTTACAAATAACAGCTGAAGCATGTCTTGCAGCATTGTTCGAGTAGTTAAAGGAAATGACGCAGGCAGTTCGCGTAGTTGGCAATGTAGGTCGTGCAGCTATGTAAAAATACGACCTTGATTGAAATTCATCGTATGTCTCTTTGCTACTCATGACATACACTTTTCCACTCACCATTATACTGTATTCTGGTAAACCATACACCAATTTGCTCTCTTTAACCAATGATACAGGGCAGTAATGTCTGTACCATGAAAATCTTCTAGATGGTGGCAGTAAATCAGGGTTTCCTGTATCATTGAGAAAGCGACCGACAGGTGTAGGTTCCTTTGATTCGTCTTCCTCTTCCTCTTCTTCAATACCCTCTGGTTTAGGTGCAGCAACTACTTGAATATCATTGTTGTACAGCAAGTATTGAATTTGATCTTTAGTCAATGGTGGGTTTGGTGGCTGTCAAAAGGAATAAAAAAATATAAAAATAAATTATCAAAAATTAAAAAAATATTGATAGAGACAGAGGAAAAAAGAAAAAGGTTCAACATACCTTTGTAACTTCCTTGACTTCTTGAACTTCCTTTATTTCTCCCTCTTCGCCATCTTCTGTTGGTTCTGCCTCTGTTGGTTCTTCTACTTCTACCTCAGGGTGTTTCAATTCCTCTGGCAATGCTGGAAATTGTGTTGGTACAATTGGTTGTTGCATTATTGGTCCACCACCAATAGACAACAATACATTTTGTAATACATCAGTAAAAGGTTGTGTAGCATCCACATGATGCACTGACGAATAAGCGAGTTCGTGTTCCTCTTTATCCAGTGGTAACACATCAATTTTACTGGTCTTCGACGCTTTTGCATCAATTGGAAGTACCAGTGGCATATCACCGCCATACATTTCACTCTTTGTTGGCATTTCTGGAAGTTCTAAATCATCAATGCCAAGTTGTTCTAGCGACATTGTTTCATAATCAACTGGTTCAGCATCTTCCTCTTCTTCCTCTTTCATTTCTTTAATTCTTAAACTTCTTGCCTCACTTACTAATCTCTTTCTTTCCTCTGATATTTTATATGATCGTGACTTGCGATCAACAGATGCTGTTCTTGATCCAGATGGTAAGTCATACATAAGACCAGATTGTCTCAATGCATAAGAATCATCATCACAGTCAAGTATAACAATGTTCTCTGGTGCAAAACCAGCATCAGCAGGTGTGGACTGAAGAGCGGCATGAAGTGTTTTGGAATCTTCTTTTGTTCTTGGGTAGCCTGCCAAAGCATACCCCCTGGTACCGTTGCAAGAAGATGATACTACAGCATTCATCATTAATTTATCAATATCAGATGGTGATACTGATTGACCATTTAACATTCTTCTTCCAACAGATACAGCCAATGACTCCTTCTCATCTTCATTGTTTTCGGCTAGTGGTGATTGTGCTGCTGCTTCCGATGATGATTCTCCATCTTCAGCTTCAGCAGCTATAGCAGCCGCTGCCTCTGCAGCTATTTTTTTCCTTTGATTATAGGCAAAGTATTCTTTAATTGCATTTTCAACAAGTACCTTTGGTGTTATTAAATCCAATGACATTTCTACACTTAATGATTCTGCCACCCTCTCGTTGACATCATCTAATCTACCAACTACCCAGACACCACGTTGCACTCCAATAGTTGCTGTTGCGTCATTCATTCTTGATGCGATAGACGCATCAACACTTAATTCGTCTGATGAGTTTAGACCGAGAATGATAGTTCTTCTGCTATCCAATTTTACACAGTTTATTGCGTTTCCTGCCGGTGCAATTGCGTATTTATCTACAATTGCAGCTTCTGGCAATATACCCTCCTTGGTTTTACTAGGACTAGTAATAGGCATGATGATAGGGGTGCGTTTATTCTTTGTACCCGAGCCATATAGTAAAACATGTCTCTCCAATGAATATTGCTTTAAACTTGACAATCTTCCGATGCATCGACTAGTACATTTAAACTTGTTTTTATGATGATGGGGTTTTGCGCGGTACTTTTTCTTGTGACTCGGTCTTCTTAGATCTAAACCAAGTGGATTGAGTGGAGTTGGTGCACTTGGTACGAGCTTCATCTCACTCCTGTGTTCTTCCTCTTTTTCTCTTAGTGCTTCATTTTGCAATGCTCTCAAGTGAGAATGATGTCTGCCTTTGATTAAAGGATGGTTGTTTTCAACAAATAGTTCACTCTTCGGCATTTCCCACATTGAGCTGACAGATTGACCTTTTAAAAGGATGGGCGGTTTTGCCATTAAAGATTGCTCTTGCATTTTTACAATCTCTTCTGGTTCAGCCCATTGATATGTCACGAATCCATTCATTGTTTCTTCTTCCTCATCATTATCATAATCAACAAACTCATGATAGGTACCAATAGAAAGAGATTGTATGTTTTGTACATTTTCATTGATTTCAGCTCTATCTTCTCTGATCTTTTGTACTTTTTGCCTGGCGTTCTTTTGTCTTACCAGACCTTGCATTAATAACGCTGACTTTTCTTCTTGTTCAATTTCTTTCTTTCTTTCTTCAACTCTTTTTCTAGCGTACTTTTGTCTTGCCAAACCTTGCATTAATAATGCTGATTTTTCTTCATTTTCCTTCACTTGAAGTTTTTTTGATGATGGTCTGCGAAGGTCCATACCTAGTGGTATTAGTTTAGAATATTTCCTTTGAACTTTTTTTAATTTAACCTTTTCTCTTGCTAATCTACCTCTTGTTATTGATTGCATTCTTTTTGCTGCTTTTTCTTCCTCTTGCCTTTCAATTTCTTGTTCTTGTTCTTGTCTCTCTCTTCTTTTAGTGCACCTTCTTCTTAAATCCAAACCAGCTGGGTTACATTGTGCAGCGAGACTGGACAACCACTTATCACGTGCAACCTTTCTACTTGTTCTACCTCTTTGAACAGCTTGCATTCTAATAGCTGCCACTTGTTGGTCCTCCTTCTCCTTTAGTTCCTCTTGTTCTTTCATTCCTTGTTGTTTATCCTCATCGGAGACATCTTCCACAAAGACGTATTCGCTTTTAACAAGCTCGCGTTTTACCACTTCACCATCTGCACTGTGCACAATTTTGACAGTCGTTCTTTTAAACAAACTATCAACAAAGGCAGTGTACTCCGCGATTTCAGCAACCGGGCACCACAAATCAGTTAATTCACTTATTGCCATGTAAAAACCATCAAAGTCCATTGTGGACCCATTGGTGCTAAAGTCACCAACATCTTCCACCCAGTCATTGGCGGCGAGTTGTACCGCCTCATCTCTGGGAAGAGTTGGCATAAGTACTTGACAAAATCGTGAGAGACCTTTGATATAAGAGCTTTTATGAACGTGGCCGCTTTCATCTTTGTCAAAGATTGACCATAGTCGATGAACAGAATTTGCATACGTGGGATCGTGACGCAATTTTTCACGGTTCTGTAATGCATCCAATTCCTCTGCGGACTCACCTCCAAGGGCGAGTGCACTCCTTCGATTCGTGGTAGCAGCGGACATTAGTTCAATCCTACTATTACTATAATAATTTATAATAATTTGGACATTCCAACACATGCATGTGCCCAACATGAGAAACTGCTAGATTTTTCAGAATGATGATACTTCTTGACACTCACTAAAATTTAAATTTCGTTTTTCTCTCTCTATATATAGGAGGTATTTGAATCTATATCTAATAACTTTTATTATTAAGGTGAGTTGAGTACTTAGTTGTACCACTGTGTCGTGGTTGTCTCTGTCGAAAAAAAACTCAGAATAGAGACTTGCTCTACATTTTGTTTAAGTGTTTAATTATGAAATAAAAAGTGGCTCGAGTTGGCTTGGGTTGAGTACTTAATATTACCACTGTGTGTCTGCACATCAACACAGAGTACCTGCGACAGAACGACTACGCAGTAAACGCAGCAGGATGGTTTACGTTCCTAGACATTTATACTATTTAAAGCACTCTGAAAATACAGCAATATGCGAGACATGCTTATCTCACTGTTAATCACACTTATCAAAATACTTCATTATCTCCACAACCTTTCTCACTCTTTCCTGATCGCAAACTAAACGAAAATTTTCATTAGATTGATTACCCATTTTAACATTGTCTCTTTGAAAGTTCATTTTACTAACAATTTTTTTCGTTAAACTTCCATGACATTCATGAACACCAGTGAATTCAATCACTGGTTTCACATTGAATTCAGACAAACCAGCACCAGCCATGATAACTATTGGTGGTACACAGCCATTAGCTCTTTCAACTAAACTTGCTAGTATTTGTTGACCTTCAACAATGGAGGAAGCACCACCTGATGTTAATATTCGATCTACACCCATTTCAACACAAACGTCAAGTGATTGCAATAGATTTTTAGTAACATCAATCGCACGATGAAACGTGACTGACATTCCACATTGGCGAGTGCACCTAATCAATCTTGTTGTATTGACAACATCAATTTCCCCATCTACGGTCAATACACCAAGAACAATTCCTGAAGCACCATATTTTGCCATAATTGGAATGTCTTCCAACATAACGTCCATTTCTCTTTGACTGTACACAAAATCACCTTCTCGTGGTCTTAATAATACATTGATTGGTACTCTACCATCAACTAAGTCATATACAGACTTCAATAGACCAGGTGTGGGTGTTAGACCACCTGACGAGAGTGCAGAACATAATTCAATACGGTGGCATCCTCCGAGAATGGCAGCTTCTACCGAATCCAAACTGCCGCAACAGACTTCCAAACATGTTTTTCTATTTGCAGGGGTTCCACAAATTAAAAGAGACGAAAGTACTTTTAATGCAGCAGATCTACCACTCTTAAATGATCTTGATGCACGCCGATTTAAAAAAAAAGAGGAAGATTCCAACATAACGTCAAAAGATTTACTACAATCATTACTTGTTGAATCAACATACTCCATCCACCTTTTAAATTCCTGGCACATTTTTATGATTCTTCCCATTGTCAATTTTTTTGTATTTAGTTCAATATCTTTTGCCATTATCTTATAGTTACCTTGGCCATGTTTATCAATCAGTGCTTTAATGTAGTAAAAATTGTTTTCATCCATGGGTGGAACTCTAGATTCTTTGTCTCCAGGACCAGTAAACGAAAATGTTGCAGTGGTGGATACTGTCTGTATGGTTGGGCTGAAAGAGGGAGAAGGGTAAATGTAATCCCCTGCACAATATAAACCAGAATTGGATGATATCAAATGATTTTTGTCGTTCAACAACGATGCACAAATTTCCCAAATATCACCATGATTAATCAATGCGCTACTTTTCTTGTCTGATTTCGAGGGTGCCAGTGTATATGCACCACCCCATCTTTGGCAGCGCTTGTACAACACAGTTGGTCGATCCTCCTCTTTTGTTATGCCTATTGCGTGATAAAAGCTTGATAACATGATTTCAGACGGCTCAGCACGTAAATATTTTTCTTCTTGCGGAACATAAGTAATGTCACTACCACTCTTTGAATCTTCTCTTTCTTTGCTCATACTTTCTTCATTCAAACACTTGTCTGCAAATGCACGTGTACTAACTAGTACCCAACAATGTGCACCACGTTGAAGCTTTCCTTTATTTTTTCCATTCCTGCAATTTTGGTTAACAACGTATTGAAGAACATCATCTTTTAAACATGCTGTTTCTATATTTAAAAAATTCTCCCTCCATTTATTATTATTTTTCTCTGTTTCTTTAGTTTCATCAGTAATTTCAAATGCAACCATCAATGTAAAAAGTGCTGCTACTGAATCAAACCTTCTATTGGTTTCATTGTAATTGAGATGTTCACGAACCCAACGAATTGAATTTTTATTAATTTTCATTAGATCATTTTCAAGTGAACATGGGTGCCATGGTGGTAACCACATCATATGCTCTGTAAAGATAACAGCATCATACGCAGTTTTCTCCTTCATAACTCGATCTTTTAAATCTAAAATAGAAGCATCCTGCTCATGGTGACCGTCATCTGTTTTCAGCCACCATTGAGGCCTGTTACTGTTGTTGCTGCTACTGTTGTTGTTGCTACTATTATTACTATTACTATTACTATTTCTTTTGTTACTGCTACTACCACCGCAAACATTATTAGCTCGCTCAATGCTTACCACTCTCCTTTGCTGTTGCACCCTAACTCTGCCAGTTTTAGTAGCTTGCTCCTGAATGGAAGCACATAAACCAGACATGCCATCTTTTCCTGAAACAAAAGTCTTTGAACCAATCTTTCTTGCCAGTGCGTTGAAAAATCCATCATTGCCACCGTTACCACTACCTCTACTTTTACTTGTCTCCAAAAATGTGCCACCTGATAGCCAGCCAGACCTTGGTGACCATTCTACTGCGTTGGCATCACGAAGTGCTTGAATAAATCCAGTATCATTTGTCTCTATGAATTGTAAACCATGATCAAATTGAAGTGCAATTTCAACATCTTCTTCCCTTGATATTCGGTACGTCTCTTTACCTGTTTCTTTGTTGACATACACATTTCGAGTTGCAGATCGACCACCAGGTTGTCTCCCCCAATCATACACATCAACTTGAACTTGAGAATTCTTTGACAACTGGAGAGCTGCGGAAGTTCCTGCTAACCCACCGCCAATGATAGCAACATGCATTGAAGACTGCATGATGTTGGGTTTAGAATTAGAAATTAAAATACTTTAGATTGGCATGCTGTAGCTCTCATTATATATCGGGTATGGAATACCGGTACACTTGGTATAATAATAGATAATATAGAAGCAACTTTATATTATTTAGATAATATTGAATAATAGGGGTTTACGGAATATATAGGTTCCTATAATATAAAAAGTAAAATCCAATGATTCTAAAATTCAAAATAAGAATTAAAAAAGATTATTTAGGAACTAGGAACTACTCGTACGAACTAGAACTGTGTAAATATCACCTAAGTAACTCAGTTTTATAGCCTATAATTAAATAGCCACATAAATGTGGATTTGAACACACTCCCTATATATATATATTATATATACCTGGTATACCAGGGGTATACCAGGTATACCTGGTATACCGTATATACCAGTTAAGAAGTTAATTGTTCAATCCGTCGAAGTAAAGTCAAACCGATGTTTAAATATAAACTAGGCCTCCTCCCATTTAGCTGAGCTAGGCCCTAGTCCGTTCCCGTTCCCCGTTCCCTAGCTATAAAAATAAAAATAACCCTAACTTAAATACCTTTGTAATATTTCATCTACTTATAGACTCAGTTAGTAGTAGATTCTCCGTTCCCCAACTTCTTAAAATATGGATAGCTAAGATTTGGGCTAAGATTGCGTTCCCGTTCCCCGGGCAAGTGAGCTAGATGGGAGGAGGCCTAAAATAAACATATTTTCGAAATATTTCGAATTCAAGAAATTATTGGAGTACGACGTAGGTCTAGTTCGAAGTTCCTAGCCTTTCCTAGTATTCAAATTTTCCCTGTGGATGTGGTGGAAGCTCGGACCCTAGATCAATATATAAATATTGGAAAATTACTTTTTGACTTCATACAGCTCAGCTCCAGCAGTTATACTAATACAGAGCAGTGTATTACATACAATACTGGTAAAAGTGCCATCATGATGAAACTAATGATAGAAGGGGAGGAGGAGAAAAGGAGGAAGCGAATTCTTGCAGCAGCAGAGGATCTTGTAGGTGTAAAGAAACCGTTTGTTCGTTGCAATCTTCCCAACCCAGAGCCAAGAGAAGGTTATATACATCGTGACGGTGAAAAGGGAATCGGATACTATCTTGAGTCCTTACAAAAAAAAAAAACTGCAGAGGAAGCAACGTATGTAACAACATGTGCTGATGGGCCATTGAGAATGTCACTGCAAGAAGCTCATATTTTATCTTCTATGCAATTACCCACCATTGCACTACCAGGTGCTACCGTGAAACAAATTATAACAACTGCTTTGAACGCTTCAATAGCGGCAACCGAAACAAGGTTGAATTCAATAGAGGAGGTAAAGGAAGTAGAGGAAGTAAAGGAAGAAAGTTCCTCAACGAAGGATAATTGCTAGAAACGGAAGACAAAGGAGACAATACAAGTATAATTAGTTCTACTTATATCTTTTATTTATTCACTTCTGTATTTGATACAAGCATTGACTGTAGTACTTTGATATCGATACTTATTATTGAGAACGATATATGTTCATTTTTATACCTTCATTATATTATTAATGATTCTTCATTCAACTCTTAATTCCAAGATTTCAATGCCTTGGCTCTGTCGTTATCCGCTTCTTCAGTGCTACTGCTGCTTGTTGTGGCCGGTATAACTTTATTACTATTTCTTCTCTTCATCAAAGCTGTTTTTTCTTTTGCTTTCTTTTCCATTTTTTTTTCCATGTCAATTATGTCTTGCTTTAATTTTTTATTGTAGATAGGAAGCCATTCCCTTTTTGTTAATTGTTTATCCTTAGATACATTTGCGTTGTATATTTCAAGTTCACAAAACATTGTACCAAAATACAGCTCGTATATCATAGAGCAACCACCTATTATATATCCTAATATCTGTACAGTAAATACAAAATTTTGTAATGCAGTCACCTTATAGTTGTATTGATTTACTACGATTTCATCTGCTGTCATCGGTGGTACATCTAAACTTGATATATTTAATGCACCGAATACAACTAAAAATAAACATAACTGCAACATCATTGCTAGTAAATCCGCTGAAAATTGGATGTACGGTTGTAATATACCTTGTATTGCTATATATGTACATATAAAAAAACATAACCACAACATTAACTGATCGTCGTTATCAACAAATGTTAATAGTTTAAAACCGGAGGTTAGTAAAAGACGACGCATCATATCAATGATTTCATAATAGTAACATTCATCCTCATATCCTATGTACAATCCACCCATTAACCTTGCTCCTTTCAGTGTTGGTACTGGAAATTCTGGCCCTATTTTCACAACATATTGAATCTTACTACTATTTGATTCCTCCATTTGAAACAGTTCATGTTTTGAATTTGCCCTTACTAATATTAATAATAAAACTAAAGGTAAACCGATAGGATACAGTATAACCATCACATACGCATAGGGTGACATCGATAAATGTGCACCCTTCCAACATTCTATGTGATAGTCACTAATTAAAAAGGATCGATCGTCGTAAAAATCACTATCACATTGAAAGTAGGCAATACATTTTCTTGATACTGCTGGGTAGACAACTAATAAGAATGTGATGACAGCAGATGTCATCGTATCTTTTAAACGTGCTGCTTTGCTTCTTTTGATTTCATTACTGCCTTTCTTCGCCGTCGTATCCTTCCATACGACATTTTTCATAATGACATAGATACAGGATACAACAAATATTACAGCTACTGGAAATATGGTAGCAAATAAATAACTTCCCATAAAACCACCACCACTCAAACACTTGATCCATGTTAGACCAGATAGATCAAAATTAGCAAAGACAGAAATTTGTTGGTTGCTTCGCACTTGATCTTCACTAAAATTGACGGGCAACTCTTTATCCCAAGCGCCAATTATTTGTGAGTAGGCTAGTACAATTTTTAATTTGGTAGCAAGGGGTTTATTAAATTTTCGAAAGAGTGCATCATTTTCTTCCTTTTTTGTTTTTTTAATAGGTTTGTTGGTCAGTAGCTTAGCAGCAGCATGCGATCCTTTAACTTTTTTATTGTATATTATTTTGAGAGCAATACAAATCATAAATATAGAGATGAAGACAACTGATAATACAAATGAACTGCTAAAAGCCGATCCCTTACAACTTTGACACGCAGATTGTTGGTATGTATAACCTGTCTCACAATATGAGCACATGGGTGATGTTGAATCAAAATTTCTGCCACATTTTGTTGCGCCATTTATATTTTCACCAGATGGGCAGTGGTATTTACTTTTACATTTTCTCATCTCATTTAAATCAATCCATTTATTTGTATCTTTCATTTTTGAACGCCAAGCTGTAAAATTTCTCCAGTATCCTGGTACAGCGTCAATCCAATCCAATACATTGTTACCACCCCACCATTTACCATTGCATTTATTTTGACATTGATCTTTTGACAAATTGCATGTTTCATCGTTGTCATCATCTGTATCACACATGAAACCATTGCCAACACCACAGATAGCACCTGTTTTTGGACATTCCATGCATTTCCAGTTAGATGGATTGCAATCTGTTTCGTTGATCATCATTGCTAATTTGGAACATTGACTAGCTGTAATACTTATACTTTGACCATTATTATTTAATGTAATATTACTTTTAGATACTTTTATTTTATCACCGACTGTTACAATTGCAACCATTTTAACATATAACATGTTATTCCATATAGTACTATTTTCATTTAATCCAGTAATATTACTATAATATAATACTTTAGATCTTTTTGCGCCATCGACTTTAATTACATTGACCTTCTTCTGAATTATCTTTTTGTTTTCATCACTGCCTCTACTAGGTTCACCTTTATAATCTTCATATCTTGTATAAACGTATAATTCAAAATAGGTTGGGTGATCGTGTTTGTAATCAAATGTTAATAATATGGCATTATCAATACGATCAGATGGCAATGAACATCTACCATCACCCTCATTATTACTATCCTTTAATACAACAGATGACTTAAAATTATTAACATTTGGTAATGGTTGTAAATTCCATTTTGTTTCATCATGCGGTGTATTATCAACAGAGGGCCATGTCATTGGTTTTGTTTGTGTGCACCCTTTTAAACCATGCTCTCCAAATGTATTACTACCCGTACTAATACCACCCTTTCTCGTTGTACCAAATTTAACAAATTTCTCGCCTTTAATACCATTAAAATTCCACAAGAAAAAGTCCATTGTACTACCTTGACGATCACCCTCAAAATGATTAGTACCAATATTAATGTCTTTCGGTAATATATTGGAACACGTTGTTTTATCACTGCAACGAAAATTAACATGACCACTAAAACCATCAAAATTGGAGACTAACATATGTCGGTATATATTTTTACCATCGTATAATATATTTTCTTCATCGTTTGTTGTTGCACTTACCCAATCATTAGATGTAAACAAACTGTGCAATCCAGTAGCAACCATAATTGTTGCGTCGTATGCAAAAGGTACATACATTGATATGCGTCCATCACCGGATGATTCAGCAAAATATGAACTTGCTTCCTCTTCTACATAATCATTAAAATCAATAGCAGCACATTTGTCTGGTGTTAATGGATTTGTGTCATGATCCACTAACCACACATTTTTACCCAATACATCTTTTCTATCATCGCACCCGATGGCCGATGTACGATCACCATTAGTAGTTCCAATTTTTGTTGTTTGCGCATGCCACGCATCGGCCACTTTTATATAACTTTCAGTACCAGGACCAAAATTAGGTGTGCAACACAATGCACCACGAAATACTCTACTACATTCATCAGCAAATTCGCTGCACACATCTTCAAAAGCTCCAAGAAAGATTTCTGACGAGAACCATTGTACCGGGAAATAGGGATTTGATGCCGACAATCCTTGCTTATCTGCTTCAACAACGATTGTCTTCAAGTCCCCACTTTGACCCCATAATATTACCACTGGACATCCAGCACTTTTTAATGAACGAATTTGTTCCTCAACTGAATTTGTGCCGGCTTCGAAGGATACAAAGCGTAACACTTCAATATCTGTTTTATCTAATTCTTCTATAACTGCATTTGCACCGGCTGACGAATAGGCATCTGTTCCACCCTGTTGATTATACAAAAAATAAAAGAAATAAAAAGAATGACACGAACAAAAGGATAAAAAGTTAGATATTAAAAAAACAGCAACGCAAAACAAGCTTTAAAACTTTTTAACTTTTTAACGTACCATAACACATAATTTTGTCCATCCCTGTAATTCTGCTGTGCTAACCATTATTTCAGCCTGGTACACGTCTGATGGTGCCGTTCGCATAAACATTGGGCTAGCAGAGGCATCCGATAATTGTGAACTAGTAGCAGAATAACTTACTTGTGGTATATTTACATGGCTCAATTTAAAGACTGATTGACTCTGTTTCGATGGACCACTCGATGCTGGACCAATAGCAACTTTAGCTTGTGCCTTTTCCCATATATAAAAAGCATTGACTACCGCTTCACCCTCATTACGTTTGCTGTCATATTTTGCAAATTTTATGACAGTGTTAGGTAAAAGATCATCATAAAATCCATCATTTTTATCATTAATTTGATCCACTGCAAGGAGAAATGCAGCTAAACGACGCCTTCCACCACCGTCTTCAATAAAATTAAACCTTGCTACTTTATGCAATGGAAACTGTGCACCAATGATGACTTCTGCTGGTGGTGCAAGAGCATTAATTGGTGCTACTTGAGATAGGAAGACAATGAAGAACAGGGTGGACAAGAGTAGAGGGGTGTCAATATTCATCATTTTTAATTTTTTAGTTTTTTATGAGTTCTGTAATCTGTAAATAGCATATAAAACACTGTAAAGGAACTATTTATTAGTACTGCTGTGTTGTATAAAATATCTTTTTTTTGTAGAGAAAATAATTCAAAATAACAAGCAAAATAAATAAAATAACATCCAGTAAAAACATCCAGTACTTAATCGTAAGGATATCCAAAAAAGTGATTTATTCAGTTTCAGTTTCAGTTTCAGTTTCAGTAGGAACCTAGTAGGGATATCCAAAAAAGTGATTTATTTCAGTTTCAGTTTCAGTTCTTTGAAAATATGAATGAATGAATGGATACTCGCCTTAATTTGCATATTTTATTTATTCGTATCTACAGAGACATATTTTTAAACTCTCTTTCTTTTACACAGTATTTTACAAATCGTCTTTTTGGTTCTTTTTCGACGCAGGAAAAAGATCAACCTCCTGTATTAGTATAGGAGGTTAAATCAATATGTCTCTGTAGAGGGTAAAGCTGCTTTAAATCAATATAGTACCAGAGGGTAAATCAAAAGTATACCACCACAAGTTTATCTGTGTGTTTAATTTCTCTGTATTTAAAATTAAAAAATTATCCTTACACGATATTTTCTTCTGCCGTTTTTATATGAACAACTATTTCTTGCCAGAATTCAAACTCTTGGGTATAGAAAAATGTTCTGATGATGTAAATCTACATATACGATTTTCCCTTTGACCTCTAGATGCCATTTTCCTTCTCCCATCGCCATATTCTAAATGCTTCAATAAATTAATCAAATCTTCATCTAAAAAAATGGAAAAGCTCATTGTTGGTTTCAATGAATATACTTTCTTATCATTATCTTTCAATAACTCACCCTTTTTCATTGCATGTCTATGACATTGTGAAATTCCAACAATTACTTCCTCAAACTCCCTCCTTGTCAACTCAGATTGTGAAACCTTCTTATTCTTTTTAGCACTACTTACACTCCTTCTGCTACCAGTACTATCCATACTACCAGCACTACTTGCTCGATTTTGACGGCTGATATATCCATTGAATCCAGTCACATTACCCATACTAGTATTTCCTACTGGGCTACAATCATCACCCCCTTCAATTTCTACTTCTGAATCATCACTGTCTTCTAAACTATGCATTTTAACATCATGCATTAATTTTTGTAATATTGAATGACTAATTAAAGTGGGTACGATGTCAAAATCTTTGGCAAATGATAGTAATGATGCAAATTCAAATGCATCTGAATCATTTTTATAGAAATCAAATAATCTTGTTATTGTTTTAAAATTTGATTTCAATATTTTTTGAACTGGGTTGCTATTATTCAATAATACTTTAACACTTGCTCTTCTTGTGCCAGATGTTGATACTAATTTATGCATTAATACACTTGCTAATGGAAATAAATAATCTTCTACAAACGTAGATGGTGAATCAACTTTTTGACTTGCTTCATGAAGTGCATAAAAAAATTGAATAAAATCTAATTCAGACCTATTGGCAAAAGATGTTTTACTACGTGATAGGATACTTTTTTTAGATGGAGAGAGCACAGAAGAAGTGGACGAAGATGATGTGGTAGCAGTTTTAACGGCCATTTCTTCACCTGCATTACGACCTTCCATATCTATTTTAATTGCTGAGGCAAAGATTAAATCCATTTCTGCAGTTGAAATAAAATTAGATAAACCAATACAAGAATTACAAAAGGATCTCCATTGATTCCCATTAACACCATTTGCACGTGTTGGATCGCCTAGTGCAGAATAATAATTAAACATGGCCCATGATACTTCAAAATCTATATCTTCTTCTTCATCCGCTTTCTCCATATCAGAAGAAGATCGATTTACTATCACTAAAGACTTTCTTCGCATGTGTCTTTTTCTATTTGGATGACCACGGCTGTTCATACCAATAAAATTTTGTACTTCAATTGATATGTTTCGATGATGTTGCGGTCTGTTTCCATGATTTTTCCTTTTATTGCCGTTGAATACTTTTTTTGGACTAATACTGTCGAGGTCTGAAGTATTGGTATTAATATCGGTAGCGTCGATACTGGAGGAGGAGGATACTGATGAGGGTCGGGCTTTTGTCGTGGTGTTAGCATGATAATTATCGCTAATTTTCTTTTCCTGCGCTTCATTATTTCCATCTTTTGTGCTGATGTTTTTGTCATCAACTGTTGTTTGAGTAAAAATTTTTTTAATACTTCTTCGACGTTTCCGTGCTATTGGTTTATTTTTCTCGTTCCCGGAAGTGTTCGTTTTTTTTTTCCACATAAATTTTTGTTCTGCTTTTAATTGACGTTCCTTGACTCTCTTTGCTCTGACTTTATCTTTTTCACGCTTGGCAGCAAGAACAGCTTTGGCAGCAACAGCCGCTGTTTCTTCGCCTGATTCTGCTACAATTGTTTTCAATACTGTTGTTTCATCATCTAGAAACTGTAATGAAATGTCTTTCGCTTGAGTGTATTTCTTTGTTGCGATATCATTCTTGCCGCTATCCTCCTGCAATCTATTTGTTGGCGCAAGTGAACTCTTTGCGACTAGTATCTCTTCGTGTTTCTGTCCATACTGTCTATTCAATCCATTCTGCTCCTTTTGCTTTACTTGGTTTTCCATTTTAGCTGCCTCGTTCATTTCCTGTTTGACTTCATCCTTAATATTCAATTGCTTAATACTGCCAGTTAAATCCATTTTGGCATCATCAATTTGCTCTTTGTATTTCTCTTCTACTATGTTTTGTTGTTGTTGTTGTTGTTGTTGTTTAACTTTTCTTGTGTCAAATGTAGTTTTTGTTACTTTCGTATTCACTTCTTCTGTCGGTTCCTTTTCCGCACTCCTAATACACCCTTGTATTAAATCTTTTGTATCAACTATGACAATATCACTTTGTATTTCTTGAAGTTCTTTTGTTACACGTAAACCTTTCTCAACTTTACAAGTCTTTTCTGCCTGGCCCAGAGCAACTATTTTTTGCTCCTCTTGGTATTTCTCTTGGTTTTCTCCTTCTTGAGTTGCTCCTTGATCTTCACTATCTTGGTATTTTTCTTGGTGTTCTCCTTCCTGATCTGCTCCTTGATTTTCACTATCTTCTTGTGTTTTTTTAACTTCTTCTGACACTTGTAAATCTTCCTCAACCTCACCAGTGTTTTCTGCCTGGCCCAGAGCAACTATTTCTTGCTCCTCTTGGCGTTCTCCACCCAGATCTGCTTTGTGATCTTTGATTCGCTCTTCTTCCTGCTCCTTTGGCTCCCCTGATTGCTCTTCTTCCTCCAATCCTAACTTTTGTCCCTTTTCTTTTTGTTCCTCTTGCCTGTTGATTAGATCTTCTGTAATACTTAATGACATCGTTGTTTGAATACCAGAGGTCATCGAAGTAGAGGAGTTTGGTGATGATAATGTGGTAGATTGTATTGCAAATATGTTTGCGACGGAATTCTGTTTTCCTTTCTCTTGTTTCACTTTGTTCTCTTGTTCTTCTTCCAGATGTTGTTTTACACCTCTAAATTCACGAACATTTCTATCATCGTCAGCAGCAGCTCCATCTTGTGTACTACAAAAAGCACCCATAGCTTATCTTAATCTCTTGTTCCTCAGC
>JACLAC010006859.1_pt1 | contig 19691 bp, 21 predicted proteins | sample 8027881 | NCBI WGS metagenome assembly JACLAC01 (sample SAMN15725517, study PRJNA655200) | protist metagenome | isolation source: fluorescence activated cell sorting (FACS) single amplified genomes of... | place: Spain: Blaines Bay Microbial Observatory, Mediterranean Sea | collected 2016-01-19 | reverse complement strand
GAGAAATAACCAGCGAAGAGTTGCTTAATGTTATCCAGAAACAGCCAAAGTTAATTCAAAGACAAATAGCTGATCAATTGGATTCGAAAAAAGAAACTACCAGCATACCTGAAAAGGGGGCCTCTCTACAGAATCGTAAGTCTCTTCATCCTCATCAATCCTTGTCGCCTCAGTCATTTTCTCCGAAAACACCTCAAGTTGATGAAGACCGAAATCCAGGATACCTCCTCCAGACCATGCATCAATCAGTTCAATACGCACACGAAAACGAAGCTAAGCGAATTTTAGCCAAAGCGATCATCTACTCGGACCAAGGGCGAGTTAGGCCAGCACAAAAATCCTATAAAGAACTGGGCGATTTTTATTCACAACAGGCCAGATCTTACTCAGAACGAGGGGATTTCAGTATCGTAGCCAACTGTTACTCTCGTGCCTACTTAGCATATCAAAGCGCCAGTAAATTGCGATTTGCCCGTCGGTCTGCTCATTTAGCCGGAGATCACTATACACAAGTTGCAATTGATTTGGAAAAGGGACGAGAGTGGTTGCCTGCTGGCCAGATGTATGAACGATCTGGTTTGCAATATACAAACGCTAATCAACCGGACAAGGCAAATGACAGTTGGTCGCGAGGTACGATTTGCTATTTCAATTATGCTGAAAATGAGCATAGTAAAGGAAAACTAACCTCCGCTTACAAATATTGCCAACATATTATTTCGATTGGGCGGGAGATGTTGACACCTTCTTATGCTGTAGCTGGAGCTACCCGGTTAATGAAAGATATAAATAATAATGGCCAATTTGTGTCTTCGCCATCAACCGTGCCTGGTATCTAAAACTTGTCTTACAAAAATTACAAATCCTTTAAGCAAAACTTGCGGAGTCATCCCGTAATGGTTGGTACGTTTGTGATGGAGTTTGCCGTACCACAAATAGCTACTATTTTGGCACGTGCTGGTGCTGACTATTTTATAATTGATCTAGAACATACCATGTTTTCACTCGAAACGGTTGGCGGAATGATTCGAGCAGCTCGTGGCTCAGATATTCCGGCGATTGTGAGGATCCCGTCTATTGATCGACATTTTGTATCGAGGACGTTAGATGCAGGTGCAGCAGGCCTAATGATTCCTCGCCTTGAGTCATCAGAACAAGTAGAACTAGTCGTTCAGTACGCTAAATTCCCACCCGATGGCGACCGAGGTGTCGCATTTGGTATTGGACATACTGACTATGGCGACTTTCGTAAATTTGATGGAGTTGACTTAATTTTTCAGGCTAATAGAGACCTTGTTCTAATTGGTCAAATAGAAAATCGTTCTGGTCTCGACAATTTGGATAATATTCTAGATGCTGGAGCCTTAGATGTTATTTTCATTGGTCTGTATGATCTCTCAACCTCGCTTGGTGTATCAGGTGAAATTGACCATCCAAAAGTTGTTTCTGCTATCCAAATGGTAATTGATACTGTAAAAAAAAGAGATATCATTCTGGGTTGTTACGTCAACGATTTTAGTTCTGGGAAACGTTGGTTGGAGGCTGGGGTGAAGATGGTTGCCATTGGTAATGATGCCTTCCTAGTCACTTCAAAATTTAGCCAAGAAAACCAGAAGTTCAAGACAACTGCTACTTAACTGTATTTGTTCAACTAATTCTCTCCATAAAGAACTATTAGTTCTTTTTACTAAAGAAACATGATTACCACAACAGAAATAGAATCTATTTTTGATATTTCTTTAACAAGCATTGATAATCTCACGGACAACCAAATAGAAGATTTCATAGTTGCCCTCAATACACTTGGAAGTAAAGAAAAAATTGAAAACTATGTTGACCCACAATGGGTTGTTTTAGCTGGTGGGAAGGGGTCTAGAATAGACCCTTCAGGTCAATTGAATAAGACTCTTGATATATGGTTTGGTCGGGATAATGTTCTAGATTTATCTCGTCGCTACTTACCAACGACTCGGCCTCATATTGTTGTCGTTAACCCTTCTTTACATCAGCGTTTGGTTAATCAAGATGACGAATCTAATCACTCAATCTTCTGTATTCAGCAAGAAGCTGATGGTACAGGCGGTGCATTGAAAACTGCATTACCTGTTCTTCGAAAATCATCTGCTGAATTCGTCGGTATTACTTTTGGTGATGAGCCTTTTTTACCTCCTAATATCTTTTGGCTCACTCTAATTTCTCATTTTATCCAAAAAGCTGATATAACTCTTTGTGCTAAAAAGCCTTTAACTGTAGTCGATAAAGGTGGTCTTTTTTTCGATCGAGATGGACATTTCATAGGTACCAAAGAGTGGTATGATATGACCCAAAAAGAGCAAGCTCAGATGCAGAAGTGGTTAGGGGCCGGTTGCGCCTACACCAATACTGGAATTACCTTGGTTAGACGTGAAGCAATGATTGAGAGACTGAATCAACTAGAACTACATAAAAATGGAACCGAATATCATTTTGTTGATTTGATCAATCACTTTTACCGAGATGGTCTTAAGACCAATGCTTACGTCTATCAAGAAACTGTTTTATCTGGTGTTAACCGTTGGTCTAATGTGCTGGAAGGTGAAATTATGCAATACAAGCAAAACCAAGCACTATTGACGGAACTGGGGGTTCGTGTAGATCCCCAAACTCAATTTACTTATCAATTCAAAGCTGATCAACTACCCCAAATTGGTGTCGGTTGTCACTTTTTGGGCCGAGTCCACCTAGATGCTGATGTGAAAATTGGCGATTATTGTAGTTTGGAAAACACTAGCTTGTTCGGAAGAACCATTGTGGGTGACGGCGTCAGTCTAAAGGATGTAACGGCCAAAGATTCAGTTTTTCTGGGTAATTCTACGACTTTTCCCATTTCAGAACCCGTGTTTGGTTTAAGATGCCAAACCAAAGTAGAAGAAGCTAATTTGACTGCTGTTCAAATCGGGACTCGGGTTCAGTTAAAATTAGTTAATGCTAATGCGACCGTCATTCCATGTCGATCTGTAGTGCAAAACCGTAATCTCGGTGTTCCAACTTCACCAAGATCACTTTGGTGGGATGAGTTGGTGACTGAGCCATATTTACCCGGTGTTTTTACCCTAGGCCAAAAGCAGCATGAAGATGATTGGTTTCAGTTACGTCAGCATATATTGATGCATGCTAAAAATGAGTTAATTACACGATCTACTAGCAATCACCTATTATCTAAAATTGCTGAACAGATAGTCGCTGACTTTCTGGATTTGAAACGATGGAATGGTAAATTCGTCATATCGGAATTAACACCAGAACAAATTTGGGGCGCTGTCTTCGAAATGGTGAAGCTTGCTACTGGTGCCTCTGATCCCTACTATTACGACAAGCGACAGGCTCGTCAAACTGCATTCCAACAACTAAATCGGTTGTCGTCTTCAAAGCTGAGCTGGCAACAAAAACTCAAGCTGGTCATCGCGGGTAATATCATTGATTATAGTAGTGCGAGAGTTGTAAAAAAATTGGCTAAAAATGCATCTTATTTTGATCAAGCTTTGTCTGCGGCTATAGAAGCGGACTTGTCCATTGATTGTTTTAATCAGTTTAAAAATTTAGTTATTGATGCTTCACCGAAGTCAATCGTTTGGTTGGTTGATAATGACGGTGAGGTCGTTTTCGATTTGTGGCTAATCGAAAAACTTGCCGAAAAGGGGCATCATATCACAATTGTTGGCAAGCCAGAAGCTGCTAGTAATGATGCCACAGTTGTAGATATTGAACAAGTCGTAGAGCATTCATTTTTCCAGTTTTTACCATCAAAAATTCATAATGGTCAAGTTCGAATTATTTCATCAGGATCGGTCACGATAGGTACAAATTTACATCAGGCTACGTATGAACTTGCGAACTCAGTTTTGAATGCGGACTTAGTGATTTCAAAGGGACAAGGTAATTTTTTTACCACTAAAGGATTGAACCAAGATGTATTTTATCTACTTATGTCGAAGGGAGTAACTGCAGAAGTTGCAACTGGAATAGTAGCAGATCAGAGCCAATTAATTGATGGCTTGATCCTAGCTTACGTACCAGCAGGCACACACTATCCAAATACTTTAGCTAATTACTATGACTCTTTATGAGTTCAATCCAAACGGATATCACCCTACCCAAACGATTTTAGAAATAACTGACGAAGACTTGCGAAATCGACTTTTCTGTTATCCTTCGGTATTTCATTGGCTTGAATTTTGGCGCAGTACAGAAAAGTACCCGATAATTATTCAAACAAGCAGCTGAACAATTGTATGTTTGCCAGATCTTTATAACCTTTTTGTGTAGTCGGAATCACTCGATCCAGCCGAATTATTTCTTGGTTCCAGAATTCGATATTCTTTGATTACTCGTTACGATACAAATTACTACCATAAGATTGATGTTGCGAAGTTTTGTGGTGTCGAGACGAAGGTTTTTTCGTTCGTCCTCCAGAGGTCTCGTATTTTTATTAGCGTATGGGTTATATCAGTCCTGTCTAACAAAAAATGTGTATTGAAGTTAGCAATGGCATAAAAAAAGAATGCTACTCGAAAATTGATAAATATTGTCCACGTGATGCGGTTAATCGGACTGTATTGGTTGATTTACAATCAGATCAGGTTGTAGCTTTTAGTGATTCGCCCATCATTTGTGGCCTACCAAATTAGGCGCGCTGCATTCGACAGGGCGTCGATTTGTTATCCGATATACAACGTAACTATGCTTGAGAGGTACGGTTAGTCGTTTTGTGTGTCTAAATCTAATCCAAGCCTGATTGAAAGTAAGGCGAATCGTTAGCCAAAACTCAATTTTAGATAAGACTAGTCATCTGTGATACCAACCCAATCACGCCACATATTTTCGTTAGGTGGCTCTTCCATTGTCTCTGGCAGATCATTTTTTGTGAAATCGTATAATATGGCCTGTCGTATGTTACTCGAGTAATTATGGCTGGCGGTGTGTCCGATACGATGATGCCAGAAAATAATATCACCAGCCTGCCCATGACAATCGACTCCTGGTAATCGGCTAAATTCTCGTCTATGGACCTCGTACTGCTCAGTCGGTTCGTTTTTATATTGAGAGTGAAAGTCGTAATAGAAGGTACGATGACTGCCGGGCCAAACCATGAAGGACCCACCCTCAGGTAGCACATCGTCGATGTAGCCGACAACCCCCAAATGAAAAGGGTGTGCATCGACATGACAGCCTGTTGACGCTTTTTTTTCTACATTTCCATAAGGTAGTGTGCAGTAGATGCCACGAATTCGGTCAGGTTCTACCAAAGTTCCTTCCCCTAATAGTTGTTCGGCCATCCCCCAAATTGATGGATTCTTAGGCAACAAATTGACCATAAATTGCTCACTTCCAGGTTCTCGATAGTTCCAACGATAGTTGTTTTGAGCATTCATTTTATCTTCTGACGATTCTAGAAATGGACCAACCCAAGTTGATGGGTTACTCCTATCCAATTGTGCTGGCGCGCCATCCCATAAACGGTCCCTAGCTTGAGCCATTAGTTTTGCGTTTAAGATCTTACGCTTAATCAAGTAGCCGTTATCACGAAAAAAAACAATGTCTTCTTTGTCCAAGTTCTGTTGCATTTCATACTCCAATAGGTTAAGTTGCTAATAATTTTCCACAAAATTAACGCTATGGCTTTGTATATCAAATAACATATTCCTTCTATATCATTAACACCGACAAGATGTATTGACTATTTCCCTTCACTTGTATTTTGATAACTTAATATCTACCCTCATAATGTTTTAAGTTCGATGAAAACTGCTAAATGGCAGTAGGCGGAAGGTTACCATGTTTTTACGTTTGTTTGGAAAATTTGTGTGTTTTAAAATGTATTTCATGAAAAGAGATCTTTTTCACAGTAACGACACTGAAAGTACATATGTGTGTAACAATTCTCCTCTTTTCACCTTTTCAGATATCATCTCATTACTGTATTCTTACAGCCGGCTAATTTAAAGGAAGTGAAGAAAGTTGTTTAGAATTCATTCGTGCCTGTTTGGAGATTGGAAAAGTAAACTCATTTACGGTGTCTGGGCGCTAACTTTAGTGAAATTTATTTCACTAACTAGTTATGCGGGAGAAGGTGAAATTAGTGGCTATTACATAGGCGAATTTTACCATGTTTTGACCTCACACGATGATAGTTATCAAGGAAGAAATGGATTTCAGTATCGTCGCATCTACATGAATTATGATAAGAAAATCGATAACAGTTGGGCGATTCGATTACGTTACGAAATGAATAGCCCGTCATTTAATAGTGGCACCGTTGGGTCAACGAAGATTACCCCGTATATCAAGCATGGCTACTTAAAGTGGACAAATCCAGATTTTTGTTTTACCACTTATTTTGGTTTGTCGGGGACGCCTACATTTGCTAATGTGGAAAAAAATTGGGGGTATCGTTCTTTAGCAAAATCACCAGAGGATCTACATAAATTGGGGTCATCAACCGATTTTGGATTAGCAATCAAGGGTAGTTTCGATAATGAAAAAAAAATCGGTTACCATATCATGGTTGGTAATGGCAAAGGAACCAAAGGTGAGGATAACTCTGGCAAAAAAGGCTATCTGTCCTTATTTGCTAAACCAACAAAGAACATACTAGTCGAAGCCTATGGGGACTTCGAGTCTCTAGATGAACAACCCAACAAAATACTGACTCATGTTTTTTTAGGTTATCAAGCAACGACCTTCAGGCTTGGCTTTTTGGCATCCTATCGGCTAGGTGCTGCTAAAAACGAAGAAAAAGTAATGGCTGGTTCGCTATTCAGTAGTGTCATTTTAATTGAAAACAAGTTGTCATTCGTAGCTCGATTCGATCAATTATTGGACCCGAATCCAAACGGAAATAAAATTTCTTATATACCACACAACACTAAAGCGACCTCAAGTACAGTTTTGTTGGCCCTTGATTGGCAACCGGTTAGTGATGTTAAGGTTATGCCGAATATGGTAATGATTTTTTACGGAAAGCCTGAAGGCCTTGAACAACCAGATATCGATCTCATGCCTCGGTTAACCCTCTATTATAAATTTTAGGTGATTTCTTTAACTGACCTTTATTTACTTCAGGATAAACCTCAAAAGTATGCTCTGGAAATTTTTTTAAATTTGAATTTCCGTTCTTAATAAGAGCACAATACAATTATAAAGGATTTTTATAGTGTCTATTTCGTTTGGATCACGATCTTCAAATTTCATTTCATTCCTCTTGGTACTTAGTTTATTCCTAGTTAGTTGTTCGAAGAAAGATGAATCGTCATTAAGCAACGGATCATCTACGAAAGAAGAAAAAATCACTATTCAGAATGCTGGCTCTGACACGATGGTCAATCTAGCACAAGCTTGGGCTGAATCCTATGCCTCACTTGAACAAAAAATCTCAGTTGAGGTTTCGGGTGGTGGCTCAGGAACTGGTATCGCAGCCCTAATTAATGGAACAGTAGATATCGCTAACTGTAGCCGATCTATGAAACCAAGTGAAATAGAGAAGGCTGTACAAAATACCGGTAAAGAACCAAAAGAATTAATCGTTGGCTTTGACGCTCTAGCTGTTTACGTTCACAAGGAGAATCCACTAGAAAAAATATCCTTACAACAATTAGCTGATATCTATGGTGAACAGGGGAAAATGACTACTTGGTCAAAGCTAGATATACAATATGCTGCTTGTAAGAGTGATGAAATTATTCGTATCAGTCGTCAATCTAACTCTGGTACCTATGTTTACTTTAGAGAGGCAATTTTAGGTAAGACTGGAGACTTTAAGCTAGGATCTAGAGACTTGCATGGATCCAAAGATGTGGTCGAATTGGTCGCAAACACTCCTTGTGCGATTGGATATAGTGGTATGGGATATGCAACAGATCACGTTAAAATGCTTAAGGTTGTAAAGAAGGACGGAGAACAAGCTGCTGGGCCCAGCGTAGAAAATACCTTGAACGGGACTTATCCAATTGCTCGTCCGCTTTATATCTATTCGCTGGGCGAACCTAGTGGAGATGTTAAGAAATACCTAGACTGGATTCTGTCTGAAGCTGGTCAATCTATCGTCAGTAAAAGTGGTTATGTTCCGGTGCAGACGAAGTAGATTGTACCAACTATGTTATAATCGGCTGTGAAAAATTCTTGGCAATTCCGATAGTTATTAGGAAATTAAATTATGAAGGGTGCACAAACAGGAGTTGATCCAACTAGTCCGAAGCGAGAATATCCTACGTTTGAGCGAACTTCGTCAATGGAAAGATTCATTGAAGTTGTCATCGAATGGCTAATTCGCGTTTGTGGTATTAGTGCTATCGCTTTTGTTTTTGGAATTTTCTTTTTTGTTTTTCGGGAAGGTTCTTCTTTCCTATTCAACGGTCTTGATCTAGGTGAGTTTTTGTTTAGTTCAGCTTGGTATCCAACGTCGACAGGCAATGTCCGTTACGGTGTTTTTGCTCTTATCATCGGAACATTGAGTGTAACAGTTTTTGCCATGATCATAGCTGTACCATTTGGTCTTGGGGCCGCTATTTTCGTCTCTGAATTTTGCGGACCAAGATTGAAAGAAATATGTAAAATCCTGATCGAACTATTAGCAGCAATTCCCTCAGTGGTTTGGGGATTCATTGGCCTGCAGATTATGAATCCATTAATCATTAATCTCTTCGATGCTCCGATAGGTCTTTCTGTTTTAAATGGTGGTTTTATATTGGCTCTAATGAGTTTACCCATTATAGTTTCAATTGGTGAAGATGCTCTCAAAGCAGTACCAGACTCTTATCGAGAAGCGGCTGAAGCTTTGGGAGCTGGCCGGTGGCAAGTTATTTTCCATGTGTTGTTACCGGCAGCTAAAAATGGTTTATTAGCTGCTGTTTTACTTGGTACGGGGAGGGCAATTGGGGAAACAATGGCAGTTTTGATGGCAACTGGCCATTCCGTTAATATTCCGACTAGCCTACTCGACTCGGTCCGAACCTTGACAGCCACAATTGCTGCAGAGTTAGGAGAAGTGCCTGTTGGTTCAGATCACTACCAAGTATTATTTATCATTGGTATTTTACTATTCACTATTACATTTATAGTTAATTTGGTTGCCGATTTAGTCATCAAGGGTATTCATGCTGGTGATAGTACGTAACAAATGTTATGTTTAATTATCATCTGAAGTTTTCAAATTTTGAATTTTACTATTAGAAATCAGCTATGAGTCAATCAAAATCGAATGTACTATTTACCGAAACGGTAACTAGTCGTCGTAACCGACATTGGGAAGCCTTTGTTAAGGGCATTTTTTTGTTAATGACATTGCTGATTATTTTTCCTTTGTTATTGATAATCGGTTTTTTGTTGTACAAATCGATTCCTATTCTTAACTTTGAATTTCTTTTTTCTAATCCAATTAAGGGTATGAAAGCCGGTGGTGTGTGGGCTCCATTTTTGGGTACTATATATCTAGTGATGGTTTCTCTTGTGGTTTCAGCTCCAATAGGGGTGCTAGCAGCTGTCTATTTGAACGAATACGCACGTAACAATTGGTTCACGCGGATCGTAAACCTAGCAGTGGTTAACTTAGCTGGTGTCCCCAGTATCGTTCATGCCTTGTTTGGATTAGGAGCATTTGTGTTGTTTGCCAGAATGGGTCGATCTATCCTTGCAGCTTCTTTGACACTAGCTATCATGACGCTACCCGTCATAATTGCTAGTACTAAGGAAGCTTTAGGTGCTGTTCCAATGGCTTTTCGAGAAGCTTGTTGGAATGTAGGAGCTTCTCGTTGGCAAACTATCTGGCAGATTGTTTTACCTAATTCCGTCAGTGGTATCTTAACTGGTATAATTTTACAGGTGTCTCGTGCTGCCGGTGAGACAGCTCCCATCATGTTTACTGGAGCTGTTTTCTTTAAGGTTATTAATGAAGGTGATCTGTTTGCTTATAATATCCTAGAACAATGTATGGCTCTATCCATGCACCTATTTACCATTTCAACGCAAGTCCCAGGAGTGCCAGAAGCTCTACCTTATGGTACCGCTGTCGTATTATTGGGAACTGTTTTGTTAGTTAATGCACTTGCCATTATTCTTCGTATATATCTTCGTTCGCGCAAAAAGTGGTAGCCATGATGAAGGAACTAAATTTATCTCAGAAAAAGATCGAAATCTCAGGTCTTAGTGTCAAGTACGGGAACACGATAGCCCTGAAAGATATTAGTTTTAGTGTACATGAAAAAGAGATTATTGGGATTATTGGACCAGCCCAATCAGGAAAAACAACTTTGTTAAAAACACTAAATCGAACTATCGAACTTATTCCAACAGCAGAAGTGGAAGGGGTCGTCAAAATTGATGGTATTGATATTTCGACTATCAAGAATGTTAATCAGTTAAGACGGAAAGTAGGGATGGTTTTTCCTTTACCTGTTGGATTACCTTTATCTATTTATGACAATGTTGCTTTTGCACCACGGGCTGCGGGGTTACGAGAAAAAAGCAAGTTAGATGAACTGGTAGAACGGTGTTTAAAGCAAGCAGCTCTTTGGGAAGAAGTTAAAGATCGCCTTGATAGTCTTGGAACTAAATTATCTGGAGGTCAGCAACAACGCCTGACAATTGCTCGTGCTCTATCGCATCAACCTGAAATTTTGTGTTTGGATGAATTTTCGATCGCTGTTGATCCTGTCACTACTATGCGTATTGAAGATGTACTCAAAGAACTTCGCTCCCAAATGACAATCGTTTTAGTAACTAACTTAGTACAACAAGCACGCCGGCTAGCTGACCGTACTGCATTTATTTATAACGGTGACTTGATTGAGCTTGACGACAACGAGGTTATCTTTTCTAACTCGCCTGCAGAAAAAATAACCTTTGATTATGTACGTGGTAACTTTGGCTGATAGGCAATATGATCACTAACGATATAATTGACCCACGCAGTAATGATGAAATACTCAATGAGATAGATGTTAACAATATAGAAACCGAAAATCGAATTAGCCTTGAAACCGACAATCTAAACCTTTGGTATGGTGATTTTCAGGCACTGATAGATGTTAATGCTAGGGTTAAAAGTGGTTTAATTACTGGGCTAATCGGCCCATCGGGGTGTGGAAAGAGCACTTTACTTCGGTGTTTTAATCGGGTTAATGAACGTTACGGAAATGTTACCACCACTGGCCAAATCAAAATTATGGGCAAAAATATTTATGATCCGGACGTTTGCTTGCCTGAATTACGAAAGGCCGTTGGCATGGTTTTCCAAAAGCCGAACCCATTACCAATTTCGGTATATGAAAACATCGTTTTTGGTTTGCGTATTCACAATGAATACAACAGCTTGTCTCGTACAGAAATTGATAATCTTGTTGAATTATCTTTGAAAGAAGTTTTTTTATGGGATAGTTTAAAGGATAAACTGAAGGCTAAAGCAACGAATCTTCAACTGGAGCAGCAACAGAAGTTGTGTATTGCACGCTTACTTCCTCTTAAGCCACAGATTATTTTGATGGATGAGCCTTGTTCAGCTTTAGATGCCGGTGCAACCCGGGCCGTAGAAGAATTGATGAAGGAACTTGCCGGCCGATACACTATTTTAATTGTTACGCACAATATGGCACAAGCTCGCAGAATTAGCGAGGAGTGCTTTTTTATGTTGCTTGGTAAAATCGTCGAATCCGGTCAAACAGAGCAGATGTTTGTATCGCCCGAAGACCCGAGGACAGACGATTACATCGCGGGGCGATACGCATAAGCAAACACTTAAAGTAGTTCCTTAATTAGTTGGATTGATTTCCCACTATAGCAGATTGATAGTAAGTACTGTTAAGGATCATCACAGCAACATCAGGGTCTTTGATGATATCCTCCCCGTTTGTAAAATCGCTCTAGAATTCGAAATGCATGCTGGACGAGTTGCACCGCCTTTTTTTGCTTGTTCGTTAGGAGGAGAGTTAAGTTCAATTTGGCACCATTTTGCAACAATTTCTTCTGTTACATATTTGTCCTCGAGGATACGTCCTGATTGACGTATGAATCGCATGATAGCGGTTACATGCACCTGATTGGTTCGCGTGTCATCAGGGGACTAGGACATCTTCAAAAGTACCGTATCCACGAGGTTGATCTTGGCCAACTCTTCCGGGAAAAACCCACCAAACAGCACGGCGGTTTTTGTCACACATGTTATGCCAAGAAAAATTGTCAACTTCTTGAAATAACTTTTCAAATTCAGACTTCCAGTCGGCTTTAAGTGTAGGCTTCATCAACCGAATTTGTATCATTATAAACGTTTTAACCTAATAGAGAACTTGTGACAAAAGGTTAATCTGCTTTATTTAACCAATTTTAATCCACCTGCTTTACAATTAGGCCATACCCCTTGACTGAAAGTAGTTAAAGCTGATTTCGGCACTTTCCATTGATGGCCGATCACATTGGTCTTGCTCGACAATATACCAATCTGCATTCACTTCTTCACAAGCTTCGAAAATGTTGTCCCAGTCTAAAGTTCCGCTACCAACTTCAGTGAAATCTCGTTGTTGATCCATGTCTTTTATATGAACTAATGGGCAGCGGTTAGGGTATTTTCTGAGATATGATGCTGGATCGACACCAGCATACTGAACCCAAAAAACATCAATTTGTGTTTGCAAAAACCGAGGGTTAGTTTTCTGATAAAGTTGGTCTAAAATGTAAGCACCTTCAATTTTTGCAAATTCCCCAGCATGATTGTGAAAATAAGCTTGAATTCCTTGGTTTATACAAGTTTCACCAATTTGGTTCATATAGTCAACCGCAGTTGACATACTCATAGGATCTTTTGGCATTCCATCAGGAGACATAGAAGAACCACCGAACCGAGGACAACCAAGTTCTTTATGATAAATAATGGTTGAATCTAAGTCATCGTAACTGACATGACTCCCAGCACATTTCAAGTTTAGGTCAGCCAGAACATCTCTTAGTTCATCCGCTGGTAAACCATAGGTGCCAGCCAATTCAACCCCTTGATAACCAATGTCTGCTACCTGTTTTAAGGTAGACAAAAAGTCTGTTTCACATAAGTCCCGAACTGTGTACATTTGTAATCCAACCGGAATCTGGCCCATAATTTACTCCTAAAAGTAGATAAAAAAAACCCACCAACTCCCTTGAGTTGGTGGGTTTAGAGATCATAAAACTCAAGTTCAGGGTTATCAATCCTTTGCGATACTAACAATCTCAGCGAAAGCCGTCTCGTCATTTACTGCCAAATCAGCCAATACTTTACGATTTAGCTCCACTCCTGCCTGATTTAAACCATGAATGAGCTTACTATAGCTCATACCATGAATTCGAGCGGCTGCGTTGATCCGCGCAATCCACAACCGGCGGAATTGTCTTTTCCGAGTTCTTCGATGAGCATAGGCGTAATTCAACGCCTTGTCGATTGCGTCCATCGCTGTACGGCGTAGGTTCTTCCGCCCACCTCGGTATCCTTTGGCTAACTTGAGGATCTTTTTTCGTTTTTGTCTTCTCTTACTACCTGTCTTAACTCTTGGCATTAAACATATACTCCAAAGCTATTTACTTCGTTTAGTTAGGCAGTAGCTGACGAATCCGTTTTTCATTGGAGGGATCAACAATAGTGCTCTGGCGCAAACGACGCTTTCGTTTCGATGATTTGGATAGGAAAAGGTGGCCCGTATAAGCTTTGCGTCTCCGGATTTTTCCGGTACCCGTAAACTTGAGTCGTTTAGACGCCCCTTTGTGAGTTTTCATTTTTGGCATAAGCTTAATATTCTTTAGCTTTTAGCTATATCGATTTCTTAAAATAGTTAACAGATTTTCTCTACTTATTCGACTTCGGAGCAAAAATAGCAAACATAGAGCGAGATTCCATTTTGGGCGAAGACTCAACGTCAGCGATTTCACTAAGTTCCACAGCCAACTTTTTTAATATTTCGCGTCCTAAATAAGTGTGCTCCATTTGACGGCCTCTAAAAGTAACAGTAGCCCGGACTTTGAACCGTTTCTCCAAAAACTCTTTCGCATGGCGGACCCTGTAGTCATAATCATGGTCGCCAATGTCAGGTCGGAACTTAATTTCCTTGACAATAATTTTTGTTTGCTTTTTTTTGGCTTCTTTTTCTTTTTTGCTTTTCTCGTACTGAAATTTTCCATAGTCCATAACCTTGCAAACTGGCGGAGAAGCGTTGGGTGCGATCTCAACTAGATCCAGACCTTCAGTTTCAGCAACTTGAAGTGCTTCTCTAGTTGGTACAATTCCAACCTGCTGGCCGTCTGCTCCGATTAATCGGACCTCAGAGACGCGAATCAATCGATTTATACGATTGCTTGGCTCCTTCTTAACTTGCCCCCGGTTTGGTCGTCGACCTCTATAAATTTCCTGATCCCCCCATCAAAAGCTGGCTCCACTCGGTTACCAGCAATAAAGTAAACAAAGTATTTTCCTAATCGAGGCGAGAAACACTCGACCCACTAATACTAATATCTGCCTGAAGCGCCCAATTCTATCACATGATATTGTGTTGATGCAAGCTAAACAGTTATCATATCTTTTGACTAAATTAATAAATTGTTTAAATCAGGTAGTAACACTATTTTCAAAGAGAAGGTCGTGCTGAATCCAAGCTACAATGGATTGTAACCCTTCTCCTTTTCTCATATTACCAAAGACAAATGGTTTTTGGTTCCTCATACGCTTTGTGTCGGTTTCCATTCTCTCTAAATTTGCTCCTACATATGGAGCCAGATCAATTTTATTAATTAACATGAAGTCTGAACGTGTAATTCCAGGGCCCCCTTTGCTTGGAATCTTGTCACCACCAGCAACGTCAATGACGTATATCGTTGCATCCACTAATTCGGGGCTAAAAAATGCTGCCAAGTTGTCCCCACCACTTTCCAAAAAGATAATTTCTAGCTGCGGAAACCTACGCTCAATCAAATCTACTGCTTCTAAGTTCGCTGAGATATCTTCTCGAATAGCTGTATGAGGACAACCGCCAGTCTCAACTCCTAAAATCCGATCAGCAGTTAACGCTTCTGCACGCAATAAAATTTCAGCATCCTCACGAGTGTAGATGTCGTTGGTAATAGCAGCTAGTTCGTATTGATTACGCATGGAATAACAGAGCTTTTCTATCAGGGCTGTTTTTCCTGAACCTACAGGACCACCGATCCCTATTTTAAGTGGTTTCAAAATATCACCTCAAGAAATAAAAAGACGATAAAATAATTGTTCGTGTTGCATAGAACGAATATCCAAGGCAGGTGAAAACGTAGATAAATCCGTCATTTCTGCTTGGCAGGCAAAATCGACTATGTCAGTCAAATTTTCATGTAAACTATAGATCACACGTTGTCCTTCGGTTGCGCCGATCGGAATCAGCCGAACTGCAGCTGAGACTTGACCAGAAATAAATTGATGAACGAAACCAAAGAGAGATGACCGAAGTGGGATAGTTGCCGTTGATAGACCATAACCCACAGCATAATGACCGTCACAGGTCCCTGACTGAATGAGGGACTGATAATAGCGCAGAAGATCACATTCTAAAATCAGATTAGCATTTCGGGTAAATTGTTTGCCAGTCTGGATGCTAGACTCACGAAGTTCTTTTGGGTGTTTTATTGCTGATAGAAGTTGGTCTATGTCGATGATTGTTTGCATGTCGCTCTGTTGTGCGGCTTGGTGAACAAGCCTAACTACCACTGCATCACTTGTTTTGATAGTATAATTCAATTGATTACCTAATAACTCTCTCAAATCATCAGAACAAGTAATTTTTCCCTCTTGAACATAGGTTTCTAAACCAAGGGAGTGAGCAAAAGTTCCAGTTGGAAATGCACTATCTACTAATTGTAGTAGAAGTGGCAAATAGTCTGAATTAGTGTCCATGTTGATAATGGGTTAGAGATATTGGAACGAAAACTCGATGATCTCTCACAAAATCAAAGCCAAGACGACCCAGTTGAAGACTGATAGAGCGATGATAGGGTAACAGAATTTGATCACCTTGCAAGCTTATCGGCTGATGAAGGTTGCCAACTTGATAACAAATTAAGCCGAATTCCTGTTGATCTACAGCTGACACGACCAATACTGGCTCAGGTTGACCAGTGACCATAATTTGTAGAGTTTCATTTTGAAATAAGATGTCACCAGGAGTAAGAATGGATCCTGTAGGCAGAGCCAAACCAACTTCCCGTCCTGCCGAAGTAGTTATTCTTTGCCTTGAACGTTGCCGGTCTTCCCAATTCAAAGCCACCAAATCAATTTCTCGGTCTTTAGATTGTTTAATATCATTATTAACTAGCTTATTGATAATAATCATAAAATTGTTGATTAAAGGCTTGAAATCGAGACGCTAACTGTGATTAGAATTGTGCTACAATCCTGCCTAGTTATTCAGTGCAACTACACTTGATTATACCATAAATGAATAGAATAGATGACATACGAGAATAACCAAATCTACCAGATGGGTATTTTTGTAACAATACTTGATAGCTATAATGGATAAAACTGGCGGTCTGTTCTCATAAGAGTACTACAATAGATGAAATCCCAAATAATTAGGTAAGGTACTGATCATGAGTGAAAAATCAAACTCCATCGGCGAAGAGTTTTCCACTTTTTACTTATCAGTTAGAAGATCTTTCCATTTGCTATATTGAGCTTTTAATCAATAGTAAACGATATATGATTGGAAATCTGATCATCTAATCAATAAGAAGCCAAAATAATAGATCAAGTTTAATAATTTGCAACCAAGTGACTAATGATGTCTTTTATTGATCAATTGCCAACGGACCGCTCTGTTCGGATTGTTGTTTTAACTGGAGCTGGAATTAGTGCCGAATCCGGTATCCCTACATTTCGCGGGAAAAATGGAATATGGAATAACCAACGGATTGAGGAACTGGCAACTCCGAAAGCTTGGGAGAAAAATCGAGAAAAAGTTTGGCAATTTTATCAGCAACGCCGAAAACTCTTATTAGAAGTGCAACCAAACTCGGCTCATATCGCCTTAGCTAAATTAGAGAGAATACTTAATAACACTCTACTGCTTCAAAAACAGAATATATTCAGCCATCAGTCGGAATGGGAAGACTTCTGGCTGTCAAACAGCAACCAATTTTTCACATTAATCACACAAAATGTGGATGACTTGCACCAACGAGCGGGCTCCCTTAATGTAATTGCAATGCATGGTCAATTACGTTATCTTCGCTGCCTTAACTGCCAGATACTACTTGAGTTAATGGCTGACCAGTACTTGACAGATAAATTTATTGAATGCCCGTTTTGTGGAGATAGGAAATCTATCCTACGACCTCATATTGTCTGGTTCGGTGAAACTCCGTTTGGCCTTCAGGCTATTGAGCACGCGGTACTAGATTGTGATCTATTTCTAGTAATTGGTACTAGTGGACATGTTTATCCAGCAGCAGGTTTATTATCGTTAGCAAATCAAGCGGGTGCCTGGTCGATAGGTGTAAATCTAGAACCGCCAGCAAACACCACTCACCTTGATCAATTTTACCAAGGTTTAGCTGGTCAAATTTTGCCAGACTTAGTGGAAGATTGGGCATCATATTTAATTAGTTAGATTATTTACTTTGTCTTGCATATTTGATTAACCTCCTTTAGACTGTAGATGGATAATCCGACGAAACAAGCCACATTAGACATTTATCCTAACCGAATTTTAAGTATAATGAAACCTTGGCAGGTATTGACAGTTACGTCTTTATGTTATGGATAATTTCTGAGTTCGGTATTTGTATCTACGAATTTGGTAACCTATTCACTTGAAGATCATTTGCCTCGATATTGATATTGGTTGGACTAGAAGTGAAACGGTCCGGTCGTAGAAATCCACATATACTAGTAGGCTGAAACTCTGTTCAGGTTATTTAATAACTAGCAGATTTCCAGCTGAACTGAAATAGTTCGATGAAGTTAAAGTTAGCTAGCTAGTTTCCCAAAGACAGAGACTGGTCAGCTTTTTGTGTAATAAAAAATAGGTACAGAAGAGGAGGAAAATGATGGAAACCTACCCTAACCTACATAGTGGCGTTTCGGTCAGTAATTCTTTATGAAATTGTTGAGTTATTCTGATAATGGAGTTACGCTGCCCGGGTTGCTTGTTGATAAGTTCGTCTATAGCCTATCACCTTTATGCCAGTCAATTTCAGACCTGATTGATAAGAATAATACGTCTTTATCATTTGTGGATCAAGCATTCGCTGATGGTAACCTGCCACGGGTAGGCAAGTTTGAAGAGTTACATATTAAGCCACCACTTCAACCAAGAAAACTACTTAGCGTGGCTGGTAACTTCGTTGCTCATATAGAAGAAGGTGGAGGGAAACTGGAACCCGAACATACCCAAGCTCCTTGGATTTTTTGTGTCCCTCCAACCCAGCTAATGATAGGGCACAAGGAAGAGATTCGGTTAATTTCTGAATCTCGCCAAATAGATTATGAAGGTGAGTTAGCTATAGTCATTGGAAGAAAAGCAAAGCGAGTTTCGGCTACACAGGCATCAGAATACATAGCAGGATATACGATTTACAACGATGTATCCGAACGGAAACCATACATGATTGAACATGTAGACCAACCTCGCCAACTTTCTTTCTGGTATACCAAGTCTTTTGATACGTTTGGCCCTACCGGCCCATATATTACCACTGCTGATGAAATTGCTGATCCACAAGATTTGACCATTCGAGTTGAAGTTTCAGGAGAGGAGCGTCAGAATTGTAGTACCCAACAAATGATCTTTACTGTCTATCAATTGATCGAGTTTTTGACAAAGTTCTTGACACTCGAACCTGGTGATATTATTACGACAGGTACACCGGCTGGTGTCGGTTCAGCAACAGGTAAGTTCTTAAAAGGTGGAGACATTGTCAGAATTCATATCGACCATCTTGGTACATTGGAAAACCCTGTAATTCAAACCTAGACTGGTTGATATAAGGAGAATTACTATTGGCTAAATCCATTTTGACGACTACCGTCGGTTCTTATCCCGTACCGGCCTGGCTATCTACAATGCCAAGCGAGCAGGCTTTAATCGATGCAACTCGTGTGGTAATTGACATTCAACGCCAGTCGGGGATTGATTTACCTACAGATGGTGAGCTGTATCGATTTGATGTCAACCATCCGGATACCAATGGGATGATTGAATTTTTTATTCGTCCGTTATCAGGCCTTCAAAAGCAAGTTGGACGCCGAGATTGGCAAGAATTTGTAGCTAAGCAGTCGATGGCATTCCGCTCTAAACCTGCTGGTGTAATTATTGACAAGTTAAACGAGGGAGAATTAAACCTACCAGTAGCATGTCAACGGGCGACTGCTATTGCTGGACAAAACTTAAAATTTACTGTTACAAGTCCGTACATGTTAGCTAGAACATTATTAGACAAGCACTATGACTGCTTTGGTAGTGTATTAATGGAAATCGCTAGGATTTTGGCAGCTCAGGTAGCGGACTTAGATTGTGCCTGTGTACAAGTCGATGAGGCCAATATCCCAGGCAATCCCACCGACGGCCCACTAGCAGCTGAAGCTATAAACACTGTTTTGGATTCCATTTCAGGCGAGAAGGCCGTTCATTTTTGTTTTGGAAATTATGGCGGCCAAGTGATCCAGAAAGGTAGCT
>JACLAC010006974.1_pt1 | contig 19697 bp, 23 predicted proteins | sample 8027881 | NCBI WGS metagenome assembly JACLAC01 (sample SAMN15725517, study PRJNA655200) | protist metagenome | isolation source: fluorescence activated cell sorting (FACS) single amplified genomes of... | place: Spain: Blaines Bay Microbial Observatory, Mediterranean Sea | collected 2016-01-19 | reverse complement strand
CGAAGTTCGGGCCATCACAGATTTTGAAAATAGTTTAAAGCTGTTCGAGCAACTCTACCCTCAACCGACGACCCATGTAGCCGTTGATCTTCACGTTGACTACCCCTGTACTCGTATCGGAGAAGACTTTGCTCGGCAACGTCAACTTCCTGTTGTGCGTCTACAGCATCATCATGCACACTTGGCTGCTTGTCTTGCAGAGCATCTGGTCCCTCTTAATACGGCACCAGTTTTAGGAATTATCCTGGATGGATTGGGAATGGGTCTACACGGAGAATTGTGGGGAGGTGAGATTTTGCTCGGAGATTACCGCTCTGTAGAACGCTTAGCAATGCTAAAACCGGTAGCCCTACTTGGAGGTGAGAGAGCAATGCGAGAACCGTGGCGCAACACGTTGGCACAGTTGCTCAGTACGATGATCTGGGAAAACTTTTTGGCAGATTATGGACACCTCGAATTGGCAGAATATCTAAAAGAGAAGCCAATCAAAACCTACCAAAACATGATCCGATTGCACAAAAATGCCCCCCTTGTCAGCTCAGCTGGTCGGCTTTTTGATTCAGTCGCTGCCGCGATTGGCTTGTGTCGTGAATCGGTATCTTTTGAAGGCCAGGCTGCGATGCAGCTCCAAGGATTAGCAGAAAAAGCTATTTTTGATAGCGAGCCGGATGGTTGTAGCTACCCCTTCAAAATTGGAGTATGGCCTTACAACGGCTTACCTTATCTAGATCCACTTCCCATGTGGCAGACTCTGCTGGGTGATCTTACACAAGGAATACCAAGTGCAGTGATCGCATTGCGTTTTCACAGGGGTCTAGCCCAAGGACTGCTGCAGCTGCTACTCCACTTACAAATGAATAGAACAGACGGCGGTCACACGAGGAAGATTGTTCTCAGTGGAGGAGTATTTCAAAATGAATTGTTAGCCCAAATGCTTGAGACCGAATTGCAAGAGCAAGGTCTATTGGTACTCAGACCTGCGAAAATCCCTTGTGACGACGGCGGGATCAGCATGGGTCAGGCGATAATTACGGTAGCTAGAATTCTCGACACTTAGTCGTCAATATGGGAATCCAATGTGCCCCAGTACCTCAACTGAATTCAGAAAATTATCGAAAAAGAAGTTTAAGTGAGCTAGGTCGATCAAAAAATAGTCGCGGTTATATACGAATAAGACAAATATTTCAGGGAAATTTGTAGCAACTGAGCCTATGTTAGCTTTATTTTTGCCACGAATTAGATTCCTACTTTTTGAGAATAAAGTATGCTCTGGGACAAAGCATTTTGGGTGATGATAAAGAACAAAAGCTTTTACAATTTTCTTTCAGCGCGTAGTACAGCTGAAACCTGTTGGGCAACTTTGTACAAGAAAAATCTGATACCAAGGTTTTCTCGAATGAGCAAAACTCACCAAAGTCAAAAATCGTAAAAAATTATTTTATTGAAAATTTTACTCAACTCACTTGTGTAAAAAATTTACTAAAGAGTCCACACATATCTTATTTTAAAAATTACATTAAATCAGTATTTTAAGAATAATTAATTAAATTTTTGAAAAAAAATTAACTACTGTTTGTTTTTTGCTAAACTTAAAATAAAATTTTTGATAGACAAGTTGAAACTATTAAACTAAATACAACTCACATAATCTTGCCTCTGAATTGTCTTTAGAAGCTAAAAACAACCAATTCACGTCCTACTCTCCACATTAATGAGAATGAAAGTTATGCAGACAACCAAACAATCAGATTCCAAGAGTGGATTTGGCAGAATTACTTTGGAGCAGGGGCCTATTGAAGAGGTTCATGCATTCTGGCTAGCAGGGATGAGTTGTGATGGATGCAGTATTGCCGCTGTAGGAGCGCAAAATCCATCTGTTGATCAGTTGATTCGCGCTGCTATTCCAGGCTTACCCAAAATCGTACTGCATCATCCCGTCCTTTCGGTCACAGCCGGTGATGAGTTCATGGAAGCTTACCACAAAGCAAAACGTGGGGAGTTGGGAGCACCCTATGTGCTACTGTATGAAGGCTCAGTTGCTGATGAGAGCATCGCTGGGAAATTTGGTGGTTACTGGTCTGCGATGGGCATGGAATATAGTGACGATGGATTACACAAGCCCATTCCTACGGCGCACTGGCTTCGAGATCTAGCTCCTAGTGCTGCAGCTGTAATTGCCGTTGGAACCTGCGCAACTTGGGGTGGGATTCCAGCTGCTGCTGGGAATGTAACAAACTCCATGTCTGTAATGGATTTTCTTGGAGAGGACTATCTGAGTGCATTGGGACTACCACCAATAAATATTCCTGGGTGCGCTCCTGTTGGAGATAATTTGACTGAGACAATTGCGGCAGTGCTAATGTTTCTCGCTGGCTTAGGCCCCCTGCCTGAATTTGATGGGCTTGGACGCCCAGCTTGGTTATTCCGGGACACTGTCCACAGGGGATGTGTACGAGCTGGCAACTATGAAGAAGGAGTTTTTGCCAAAAACTATGGTGACCCCGAGTGCTTGGTGGAGTTGGGCTGCTGGGGCCCTGTAGTGCAGTGCAATATGGTGTCTCGTGGCGCTTTGGGACACAATGGGGGCTGTATGAATACTGGCGGGATCTGTATCGGCTGTACGATGCCAGGTTTCCCGGATGCCTTTGCTCCTTTCTACAAATCACCCCCTGGAACTATCGTTTCAGGAATGGCCAGTCGTACCGTAGGTAGCTTCATTCGCCCTTTGCGCAGATTGACACAAGGCAAGACCAACTGGACGGCTCGTTGGAAAGAAAATGAAAATGTCCCCAGTGGATGGGGACATCAAAAGCAGGGTGTAGTAGAAAAGATTTCCGGATTCTTCTACAACAAGTTGCAACATTCTGGAACCAAGTTTTCTCCAAACTCTAAAACCCAAAAGAAGCTCCAGGAAAGCGGCCATTCATTCTTGAAAAGCGACTCAAAAACTAAACAACCTGAAGAGGTTGCATGAGCCCCTTCTGGCTGATTGGATTCGCCATCGCAATCTTAGTCGTTGTGGTGGTTGTGCTGCTATTGCTTGGAATCATTTATCAGACCAGAAGAATCATTCGGCTGGCGACGGCTGCCTCAGAACAGGTCGAGCAGGTTGAGCAGAACACTATGCCCATCTGGCAATTAAATCAGACCAATCGGTATACCAAAGAAGTAGCTGATGGGATGGGGGCATTGGAAGAACTCTTGAAACCGCTTCCCAAGGACAATCAGGAAAAGAGGGTATCATGACCGTGAACGAAAATATAATGCTCTGGTGGGTCGCCTTAGGATTGGGAGTTGTGGTAATTTTAGTCGCTACGATTCTGCTGATGATCATAATTAACAATGCGCGAACAATCCATCAAGCGGTTTCCAAAATCTGGGATACCGGTCAGCGGGTCGCCAACAATACGATTCATGTCCCTATTTTGGGACAGTCGATTAGCCACTTAAATCGTACATTGGCCCATGCTGTCAACTGCATTGAGCTCACCAAACCACGAACTGGAGAGTCCAAATGATACTCATGGTTCTGCTGAGTTGCCTTGTCACCCTTACATTTCTGGCAGTCGTTGCATGGGCACTGATACAGATCAACAATCATCTAGCTGCTATTGGAGGAACTCCGGAAAGCTTTCTAGCGAAACTGAGACTGGGGTTGAGGGCCATAGAGAAACAAACCTCGCACTTGCCACCTCTGTTAGAACAGACCCACACGGTTTTGGCAAGTATCAAAGGCGGCCTACCTATCCTGGCAAATAATCTCACCCCAAAATCTGCAACCGGAGAGAAGAATGACTGAAGCAGCATATTGGATCTGGGCTATCACCCTAGCAATCATCGCTCTCATTATTGTCCCTGTTGCTTGGTCTCTTTTGAATCAGGTGGTGTCACACACAAAGTCTATCAGCGAATACAGTAATGAAATGCTTCAAAGTGGACTTGGCATTGCCAAACATACTTCCCATACGCAACAGCTGGGAGTAATTCTCGAACATGCAACAGAAATTGTTGGACAGACGCAGGGGCTACATCAATTGACAACCGAACTTGCAAAGGGGAGTTGATCATGTCTGTAGAAGTCCTGACTGGCATCACGCTGATATTGGCTGGAGCAATCGTCTTGGTCGTTGCTTATCACTTAATTAAGATCTATCTGAATCTCAAAAAGACCGGAGATAACTTGGAATTACTGGCCGGAGGCTTGGCACAAATCAATCAAAATACCGTCCCACTGGGTGAGGGTATTGGTCAGCTCAATGGTGGCCTGTCCGTTCTCTTGGAGGAATTCAAGGCTGCCCTCAGCAACCTGTCCCAGTTAACGAAATCATCAAAAGAAGAATCCACACCAAACCGCAAATCAGTGCCTGTACTAGCCGGAGTACAGCGGGGGATACCGGGAGGTTCCAAGCACTGGGCTCCTCCGAAGAATCTTGAATAGGAATTGATGGGTTCTCAGTTGTAGGCGATGCCTATCCACACTATTTATCAGGTCTCAGGGATCAAACCCTAAAGCAAAGAAAAGGCAATCAATGTGTTTTGAAAATCTCCCTATCGAATTTGATTCCGCTGGCAATGCCCATCTGAAGAGTGGTGTCCCAAATCCTTACCAGTTCCAGATCAAAACCCCAGAAGAGAAAGAAGAGCAGTTACGTGAAATTGCTCGAAAAAATGGACAATTATTTGACAAAGATTTTGACCCCGTAACGCGCGTAGCAGGAGCCCTTGCTTTCCACAGCACAGTCGATCTCAACGAAAGGCGTGTAGTAGAAACAAACTCAATGGCTACACTTTTCCGGGGATATGAAGTGATTTTACGTGGTCGTGACCCTCGAGACGCGGCTTTTATCAGTTCTCGTGCTTGTGGAGTTTGTGGAGGAGTTCATGCCACTGCATCTGCACTCAGTATTGAAATGGCTTTGGGTATAAAACCACCACCACTTGGGATTGTCATTAGAAATCTACTTCTGAGTTGCGAATATCTTTATGACAACCCGTTACATCTCTTCGTACTTGCCGGACCAGATTACTCAGAACAACTCGTTCGGGAGACCAACCCCGAAATATGGGCAAAGGCACAAACAACACCGACTCGCTTCAGCCATCTCCATGGCTATCAAAAAATTTCAGACATAATGACTGACCTCAATCCGCTGACTGGAAAGCTTTATCTCGAAGCTCTTCAGATGACACGAATAGCGCGAGAGGCCTATGTTCTGCTGGGAGGTAAATACCCTCACCCAGAAACAATCATCCCAGGTGGAGTAACCACTACTCTTAGTACAACCACTTTCAATGAATTCTACATTCGTTTCTCTGAATTCTTTGACTATTCCAAAAAGTGCGTAGGGATTTGGGATGACATCTATGACTTCTTCTATGAGTGTGATGAGCGCTTTAAAGAGGTCGGCAAGCTGGATCCGACAATGGTCGATTTTGGTCAATGGGATCACGAGGATTACTACGACGCCTCTTATGAAAACTGCAATGCTTGGGGAGAAAAGCGATGGTCTACACCAGGCGCACTGATCAATGGCAAGTTAGTTACTACAAGGCTACAGGACATCAACGTAGGGATCGAAGAGTTTATTGAGCACTCATACTACGAGATGTGGGAGAACCACCCCTACAAAACAGACCCTCTTGGAGCTCCATTGAGTCCCTATCATCCGTGGAACAAAACAACGATTCCGCGGCCTGGTCAACAAAACTGGAAAGAACGCTACAGTTGGTCCACCACTCCAACTTGGGATCGTCACGTTTTTGAGGCTGGTGCCTACTCACGAATGTACATCTCTGCTCTGGCTAACATGTTGCCAAAAAGCGAATTCTTTGAATCTACAGGAAATAGCCTAGTTTTGAATCTAGGAAAGGGTGCTAATTTACCTGCAATGGAACTCGAATGGAAGGTACCTCCTGTCTGGAACGCTATCGAGCGAAATCGAGCACGAGCCTATGCAGTGGCTTATAACGCTATGGTCAACATGGAGAATTGGGTAAGAGCAATGGATCTTTGGAAACGAGGAGAACGCGAGGTCGCTACTCCTTTCAAGATCCCTGAGACGGGTAAATTCATTGGGGCTGGTTTCTGGGGAGCTGGGCGAGGCTTTCTTTCACATCACTGTGAAATTGAAAACGGTCTGCTTACAAACTACCAGATTATCACGCCATCGACCATCAACGCCTGCCCTAAGACACCTTGGGGAGAACCCGGTCCTTACGAGAAATCTGTGTTGAACACGCCAATTCTCGAAAGTAATTTTAAGACATCAAAGGATTTCAAAGGCATTGATATTCTAAGAGCACTACGTAGTTTCGACCCATGTATGCCCTGTACTACGCACACTATGGTTGAAGGCTCGGACCATGTATTCACTCGAGAAGTAACCACCTGTGCTTGTGGGGTAAACTGATTTGATGCGAGCGCTCATCGGCATTGTCGGGCACTCTCCAATTTTGGACCGCTATCCTCTTGGACCGTTGTTAATGCAGGATTTGCAGAACAGAGATTGGGGAACCATGATCGTTGATATCGAAAACATGACTTGGAGTCCTATTCACGTCACTCAACGACTGCAAGATCAACAGAACAGCTACGATCGTACTGTTCTCATTGGAAGTTCTGCAGGCTGCCTGAAACCTGGTAATGTCGTTACGTACAGATGGCTTGGTGGAGAGATGTCGACTTTGAAGTTGCAAGAAAGGGTTTACGAAGGAGTCACCGGAGTTGTTTCGCTAGACAACACATTGGTAATTGGAGACTACTTCAAAGTATGGTCAGATGAGGTTTTTACCGTGGAAATCGATCTACCAGAAGATACTTTTGGAGAAATCGTGATGGCTGAAAACATAGGTCTGGAATCAGAAGCAAATTTACCAGAAATCCTCGGTTTTGACCCAGATGCGTCACGCAAGCGCATCGCTGACTTAGCTTATTGTGCTGCGCAACATGGGGCTACTAGAATGGAAAAAATTCTAGACAAGTCAGTCAATGATCTCGTAGATTCAGAATTGTTCACCAAATATGAATTCAAGCAATATCTCAACTACGTAAATTAAATGAATAATACCCTTGATGAACTGATCTACAAAGAAGAAATTCTGGAAATCTGCTTTTGGTATCAGGGAGAAGGATTTGGTAATGAATTTACGGCACAGGCACTGAGTCCTTTTCTGACTCAACCAACCGAAAGAGTGGAGACGGTTTTGCGAGAACTTTGTAGCACAGGACGCATGGAGCAGACAGCCAGTGGTAGTTACCAATTTTTAGAGGCTGGCACCAAGGAAGGCGGACAACTATTCATTGAATCCTTCAACGATATGCATCAACCCGGACACTACGAGTGTGTGGACGGGTGTTGCGATGGAGATGACCATAGCCGCTGCAAACACCACTGAAAACAAGACGCAGGAGTTTGAGCCACAAGCCCTGCGTGGATTCATGACCAATGAGGAGTGGGATCAATTGTTAGCAAGAGCTGACTACCTCGTTTCATCGTTGGAGCAGATTGAAGATTCTAAGGAGCGACGCAAGGTTTTTGAACTGCTCAATGTTCTCGATCAGATCCACCGTGAATCATTAACTCGTTTGGTGCGTCTTTTTAAAGATGGGGTCATGGAACAAATCATCACGGATCCACCTATTCGGACACTGATGGATCTGTATGATCTACTCCCCACAGCATCAAGTTGCAGTGGTGGTGACTCCCAAAGTGTCTCACTCAATACTCGCAAAGTTGCTAGATGGATCCCCAGCCGCCACAGCATGGATAATCTGGCAGCGGGCCTTCTCTATTCAGATCAGATTGAAGACGCTTTCATTTTTCTATGCCTGGTTGAGGGAAAGATATACGGATTTTCAGCAGAATGTATGGTTAACCATGAATTGATGTTTGGTGCTCAGATTGATGGCTACACCTTGGTTTGCCCCCACCACCAAGGGTGTCTATATGATATCCGCAACGGAGCGCGATTAGGCAGTGACGCTTACCTGGGATGCTATCCAGTCAAGAAAGAATCCCAACGAATCTTGATTGGACTCGACATGCCTTTTATTCCTGAACTTCCTAGTTTCTAAAAAATCATTTTGCCTAATCCGCATCAGTTGCTAGTTGCAGGTGTGGGCAACATGCTGAATTCTGACGATGCCTTCGGTCCTCTTGTCATTCAGGACTATCAGCAAAAACATTCTTCACAACCAGGTCTAAGGTTGATGGAAACTGGGATTGGAGGCATCAACATTATTCAGGAAATGCTTCTAGGGTACAAAGGGTTGATCTTGATTGACGCCTTTGAAGAGAAACTTCCTCCTGGCACACTGAGAGTACTGGAACCTGCAGTTGAAAAGTTAGAAATGAGCCCTCAGCAACAACGCGACTACTTTGCTGACACCCACTATGCAACCCCCACTAGGGTTCTTCAATTTCTGAAAAATATTGAGAAACTACCACCGTATTTAAGGGTTTTAGCATGTGAACCGAGCAGTCTTGAGCCCTGCAACTTGGAACTTTCTGAAGTTGTCTCAAAAGCGATTCCTGAGGCAGTTCAACTACTCCAACAATTAATCGGAAATTACTTTCAGCATCACAATTCAGGAGCGACATGAGAATAGCAACTGTTGGCAAGGGTGGTTCCGGAAAAACCACACTTGCTGGCACACTGGCAAGAATGCTGGCTAGCCGTCAGGAAAAAATTTTGGCTATTGATGGTGACCCGAATCCTAATCTAGCACTGACATTAGGAATCACCAGAGAAGCAACTGGAAGGATCAATTTCATCCCCCATACAGTCATGAAATTGGAGGAAGTCGAATCGGGTGAGCGTGTACTAAAAATGGCGCTCTCTCAGTCAGAACTTTTCCAGCAATACGGTACAAAAGCCCCAGATGGCATCGACCTCATTGTAATGGGGCACCCTGCAGATGGGACTGCCGGTAGCGGATGAATGTGTGCCTCTCACCGCGCGGTGCGCGGCCTCATCGTGGAGTTGACTGGCTACGGAAAACATACAGTCACAGACATGGAAGCTGGTCTAGAGCATCTCAAGCGAGGAACAGCGAAAAATGTAGATATGATGCTGATAGTAGTAGAACCATATTATCGTTCTCTGGAAGCTGGAATGAGAACCTTCAAATTGGCAACAGAACTAAAAATTCCTCATCTGTACGCAGTCTCTAACAAAGTGCGAACAGAAGCTGATCGAGAAGCTATCGAGACATTTTGCCAGCAGCACTCTATACCAATAATCACAACGATTCCTTACGATGAAAATCTGATTGAATCTGAGAGAAAAGCTATCGCACCAATTGACTTCAATCCAGTTGCACCCTCCATGCAGGCCATAGGTCACATTTCTGATTGGGTTTTGGCGAGGGGATAAGACTGACTCAAAAACCACCAACACTGATTGGCCTACTTGAATGGGCCAGTCAATTTCCACTTAATGTAAATCATGAAATCACCTGGGGATATCCATACCATTTCGGTGATTTCCTGAAATATCACTCTGGATCCGCCTTGTGCGGTCTTTCACTCGGCTTCAAATTGGTACAAAGCCTTTTGGAACAGGGCCTAGGATCTGTCCCGAAAACCGGAGTCAAAACGAGAGGAGCTTTTGGTGGGAAAGGAATGCGGGATGCCTTCAATTATGTGTTTCAACCAGACAATGAAACAGGTTTTACTTTCGATTTAGAAACACGAGTAGTTGTTGAGTGTTCGAAAGCGTCATCTGGAGTATACGCCTTTGAGGTGATCTATCCAAATGATCAATTTCACTTGGGAATCAGGCCAGGTGTTGTTCAAGATGAGTTCTTAGATGCTGTCCGCTTGAGGAGTGAAGGAAAACTATCACTAGAAGCGGTCAGAGTTTTACAATGGGAAATGTGCCAACGTGTCTTGCCGTTAACTTCCACAGAAATTTGCAACGTGAGAAAGGTATGAGAATTTCGATTATCACAATTTTTATACTTTGGGTTAACTTGGCCAATGCTTTCGATGTAGTAGACCAAAAAAACCGAACTATACAGTTTGATAATCCAGTCAAGAGGGTAGTTAGCATACCTATCCCAGCTCCTTCTATGTTTATGGCAATCGATAGCTCCGCGGATAAATTAGTGGGAGTCCATCAACTCACAAAGACAGCAATGAAAGGTAGATTTTTGGGTCGGCTGTTCCCAGAAGTTCTTCAGTTACCAAGTGATTTTGTTGGAGGTGGCTTCAACTTTATGCCTAATGTAGAGCGGGTTTTATCACTCAAACCAGATCTAGTTTTTCAGTGGGGAAATTATGGTGACGAAATTTTCGATCCTCTGACCAACGCAGGTTTAAAGGTGGCAGCTATTAAGATTCGAAATGAACAAGATACTCGTGAGTGGATCAGAATCATGTCAACTGTGCTTGGGAAAGAAGACAAGGCAATGAAAATGGTGAACTGGCGCGAAGCAACCATGCGAACAGTAAAGGCTAATTCCTCCAAAATTGAAAAGAAAAAAAATATTCTTTATTTTCGATTGTTTAGAAACAACCTTCAGGTTGCTGGGAAAGGCACCTACAACGATTTCTACATCAACCTTGTGGGGGGAGTAAATCCTGCTGCTGGAAACAAAGGGTTTTATAATGTGACTCCAGAACAGGTCGTAGCATGGAACCCAGACATAGTTCTGATGAACGGATTTGAACCCAAACTATCTCCCAAGAACTACATAGAACACCCTGTCTTTTCGGTAACTGATGCAGCAATCAATAAGACCGTTTATTCTATGCCACTTGGAGGTTACCGCTGGGATCCTCCGAATCAGGAATCTCCTCTAACCTGGATGTGGCTCGGAATGCTAACTGACTCCGATCAACATAAATATTCGCTACGCGATGAAATCAAACGATCTTACAAAATGCTTTATGAGACAAATCCATCCTATCAGGATCTAAATGAGATCCTGAAAATGAAAATGAACGCTGGGTCCAAAAGCTATTCAGATCTGTTCAAGTAGTCGAAGTTGATGCTCAAAAAACTGGGATGGCTTATCATTGCTGTGACCATTCCAGTCCTCTACGTTACCTCAGGCCAACTCAATTCTTCTGTTGCCGATCTAGGCAAAATTATTGTCAATCTCTTTCATCCAACATTTGAATTAGATTCAATCGTTGAGCGAGTAATCCTGCTGATCAGGGTTCCAAGAGCACTCACAGCGATGATTTGTGGGGCTGGTTTAGCTGCCTGCGGCTGTGCCCTGCAAGGAGTTTTCGCCAATCCACTGATCGGTCCTCAGATCATCGGGGTATACTCTGGTGCTGCTTTTGGAGGAGCTTTGGGAATTCTAATCTCTGAAAATAGCTTACTCACTCTCTCTTTAGCTTTCTTCTTCGGCTTGATCTCAATGATTTTAGTTTTTGTGGTAGCTAGAGTCCAAGGTTATACCAGTCGTCTAACCCTCGTTCTCGCTGGAATTGTATCGAGTAGCTTCTTTCTGGCATTAGTTTCTATGGTGAAATTTGTTTCAGACCCAGACGACAAGCTACCTGCGATTACCTATTGGCTAATGGGTTCGTTTGCGACTGCAAGTTATTCGAAGATTCAAGTCGTTGGTCCATTGATACTGGTAGCGCTTTTTGCTTTGATAATCTTGGGATACCGCATTGATGTGCTGCATCTCGGTGATGATCACGCTAAATCTCTTGGGTTGAAAGTAGAACGCAATCGTTGGTCTGTCCTAGGCCTAGTTACAGTCATTTGTGCAGGAGTCGTTTCTGTTGCAGGAGTCGTTGGTTGGGTTGGGCTCGTAGTACCACACATTGCACGGTATTTTTCAAAACCAAATCACTTTTCTCTCTTAATCACTTCTGCCTGTATTGGAGCCTACTACATGCTAGTGATCGATTACCTCTGCAGAGGCCTCAGCTCGATGGAGATTCCTCTGGGAGTAATCACAGCGCTGATCGGCGCTCCATTTTTTGCGTATCTGTTGCGACGTAGGCTAGGGTCCTAAGTCATGATTCCGCCGATGCTAGCTGTCTCAAATTTAGCCGTACAAAGGGGCAAGAAGCGTCTGTTAGAGAATTTAAACTGTGAACTTCCGAAAGGTTCTAGTTTAGGGGTGGTCGGACCTAACGGGGTTGGCAAGAGTTCTTTGCTGCGAGTTCTAGCTGGTCTTGATAATCCAGCATCTGGAGACGTTGCCTTGAAAGGTACCGTTGCCTACTTGCCTCAGGATGTAAACCTAAAAAGTGATTTAAACGTGCTAGAAATGGTGTTGCTGGGTCGTGCTAGATATTTGAAATGGTATCAGCAACCTAATTTTTTAGATCGGACAGAAGCTGAAAAATGGTTGCAGGTGATGTCACTCGAAAATCTCGCAAAATCTTCTTTCATAACATTGAGCGGTGGCCAAAAACAGCTAGTCTTGATTGCACAGGCCCTCACCTCCGAATGCGATTTGCTCATCTTAGACGAACCGAGCTCTGCACTAGACCTTCAAAATCAAGAAAAACTATTTTCAATTCTAAACGAACTGCGGGAAAAAAACGCACTTACAATTATATTTTCAACACACGATCCAAATCAAGCCTACCAGTTCTGTGATCAACTTACGATGTTAGGCTTTGGGCACCATCAACACGGAAGGTGTAGGGACGTGATGAATTCTCATTCCCTGAAAGAAATCTATAAAGTAAATTTTGAAGAGATTGAATGGAGCAACAATGATCTGAAGTATTTTCTTCATATTACGAACAATGTCATGGATTCACTGAATAGATAATTTGAAACTAAACTACTTCAACTACTTGTCTCTATATCTTTTCGGCTTAAGTCAGGTTGCTAAACCACCTCGAGGGAAGTGTCTCTTGAGTAATATCTGAAGTATTTTCTAGCATTCTTACCATCACACCGCAAAATCTATCACTTAATCTAGTTAGCTATCTATTGACTTAATAAATACCTTCTGGTAGGTAAGGTGCTTTTTCAGCTGCCGAAATCATATTCTCTCGTTTTTTGATTTTGCCTCTGAATTGTCTAATTTAGATAATGAGCCAAAACTAGACTAGATTCTTCAAGGGTTGCTTTATTGACGTCATTACGTCCATCGGTAGCCAGCCTGTGGCCAGGTGATATAAACAGAGACTCTAGGGATGCTAAGTATGTGCGACCCAAAATCAGCAAAAATCTTGTCAAGGCATAACTTGCGCGAAGGGAATCCTTTCTCGTGCACTGCACCCGATTGCTAGCTTCAAGGCTAATCAAAAGAACCAAAATAGCCCAACCTCATAGATCGTGATCAAGTTACAGAGCCTCCAAAACAACTTAACAATAATTTTAAGGAAAAAATGAAACTGTTTTTTGTTTTATTCTTTTTTTTAATCCCTGCACTAGGTTTTGCTCAAAAAAATGTTGTTGTTGCAACTTCAGCAGACCCCGGCCATCTCAACCCAGGAATCACAACAGGCTACAATGTACATGTATACGCAGATTCTATTTACAGCGGCCTGGTTATGTTGGACCGTTCGCTACAACCATCTCCGGACTTGGCAGAATCATGGCGAGTTGAGGATAACTCTAAAACTTACCGTTTCTTCCTCAGAAAAAATGCACGTTGGCATGATGGCAAGCCTGTAACATCAAAGGATGTAAAATTCACTTTTGAAAATGTGCTCTTCAAGTATCACTCGAGGACAAAGGCAGGTTTATCAAAAATTGTTACTGAAATTCAAACTCCCACAGATCATGAAGTTGTCTTCAAGCTAAGTAACTCATATGGACCTATGCTTTCGCGGCTAGACGTAACGGAAGCTCCAATTCTTCCTGCTCATATCTTCAGTACTGGTGATGCAAACGACCATCCCGCGAACTTAAACCCTACAGGCTCAGGTCCATTTAAATTCGTAGAATATCGCCAAGGGGAATATGTAAAGCTTCAGAAGAATCATAACTACTACTTAAGTGGTCTGCCAAAAATTGATAATTTGATCATTCAGGTGATTCCCGATGGGGTCACTCAATTACTGGCTTTAGAGAGCGGAGAAGTGGATTACATTGATCGAGTTCCTGGCAAGGAACTTCGTAGAATGGAAGCAAACAGCGATATTTCAATACAAAAAAACACAGCAGGACCCGGAGGTGGTAACTGCATTATGACGGTCTCATTCAATTTAGAACGCGAGAAGACGTCAAACCATTTGCTTCGACAGGCTCTTGCGCACGCAATCAACCGCGACCGGATTCTTGAACAAGTTTTATTTGGTTTAGGAAGAGTGGCTGCTGCCCCGATAAATAAAGGGATAGAATGGGCTCACCTTAGTGGAATCCTAGAAAGCTATAATTTCAGTCACGACAAAGCAAACAGACTCCTAGATCAGGCTGGATTTACTCGAGATGAAAATGGCGTCAGAATGAGCTTAGATATCGTTCACTTTCCAAGATTCAACAAATACGCTGAAGTGATGAAGCAAGATCTGGCTCAAGTTGGCATCAACTTGATTAGTCGGCCCATGGATCGCTCTGCGGCTGTTGATAACATATTTAACCAGCGTGATTTCGACTTAAACTTAATCTCTTACTGCAACGGGGCTGATCCAGACATTGGCGTGAAGCGAATGTACGTCTCAAGCAATATTGGTAATATCCCTTTCTCAAATGCTTCAGCCTACCGAAATCAAGAAATTGATAAGCTTTTCAAAGAGGCTGGCCAAACCTCTGACCTAAAGCAAAGATCTGCCAAGTACGCCCAGATTCAAACTATTCTCGCTAAAGACCTACCGTATTGGTGGTTGGTAGAAACTCAATCTTTGACTGCTCATCGTAATGATATTTCCAATTTTCGATCTTGGTCAGGGAATTTTGCAGTGATGGCACAATGAGTTTAAAGATTTCTTAGCAGGTAGATCACTTGTCGGGCTATATCATTGGAAGGTTTTTACAGATCCCCATCACTCTGGGGATCATCCTCATCATTTCTTTCATACTTATTCAAGCGGCCCCTGGTGATCCTGTCGCAGCACTCGCCGGTGACTATGTAACGCGAGAATATCGTGAACGTATTATTCGACATTATGGTCTAGACCAATCGCTTTGGAAACAGGGACTGCGTTATTTCCAAAATGTTCTTCAGGGTGATTTCGGAGATTCCTATTACTTCAAAGCTTCTGTGGCTCAGGTGATTGCTGAAAGATTGCCACAAACTCTTTTACTGGTCATTCCCTCGGTCATTTTCTCCAGCTTAATCGGAATTCCCTTGGGATTCATTGCGGCAAAGAGTGCTCATCCCATTCTTAGTTCAGGAATTCCGTTATGGGCCACCCTACTCAATTCGCTACCTATATTTTGGCTCGCCTACCTCCTTATTCTTACCTTCTCAGTAAGCCTCGAATGGTTTCCTACAAAGGGAATGGTGAATGTCAGACTCATGAACACAGGAATTTACTACTTCCTCGACGTTTTACACCATCTAGCACTACCGCTGCTCACGATGGTGCTATCTCAATTAGCGCAGATACTGCTACTGACTCGTGCCCGACTCAGAGAAGAAATCAAAAAACCTTATTTTCGGACAGCGCTCTCTAAAGGCTTGAGTCAACAAAAAGCTACAACCCACCATGCACTCCCAAATGCAATGCTGCCGGTCATCACCGTAATTGGCTCTCGGTTTGGATTTCTAATTACTGGTGCAATTTTGACAGAGACTGTCTTTGCTTGGCCTGGACTGGGCCGATTGATGATCCTGGCGATTGAAGTTAGAGACTATCCATTGGTGCTCGGCATCATCTTCATGCTGAGCATCATCGTAATGGTACTAAATTTATTGACGGATGTAGCCTATTCTGTTCTAGATCCACGTATTGATTTTGCCAGTAATGAATAGAATTTCTGCCTCACAATGGTGGGGATTTATTTTGATTCTACCCTCACTGATTTGTCTCTTGTTTGCCAGCTGGATCACTCAGGAAAATTTTTTGAACCAATCCTTCGAAGCCTTTCGAGAACCTTCTAAAATATATTGGATGGGTACGGATGATCTCGGAAGAGATTTGTGGACAGGTGTGGTACAGGGACTTAAGAACTCCATGATTATTGGATTGGGAGTTACTATCTTAGCCTACTCAATTGGGCTAGTACTTGGGATGACTTCAGGTTTTTTTGGAGGGATAGCTGATACGACAATTCTCAAGCTTTCAGAGATAATCATGGTGCTACCCCGCTTTCTGATTGTCATCTTGACCGCTTCCCTTGTGGGTCAGGGGGTCACAATTCTTATCATTGCACTTGGGCTATTTTCTTGGACAACTATCTATCGAATTGTGCGCTCAGAAGTTTTGAGTCTCAAAAGGAGAGAACATGTGGTTGCCGCGATTTCTCTTGGAGCTAATTCTATGTGGATTGGGAGAAAACATCTTTTCCCAGCAGTACTACCGATTATTCTTTCGGTTGCACCACTATCAATCTGTCATGCTGTTCTTACCGAAGCAGGTCTCAGTTTTCTTGGATTGGGAGATCCAGAAAATGTAAGCATTGGTTATTTGATTTCGAACGCCAATAACTTCATCTTTTCGAGTTGGTGGATGTTTCTTTTCCCAGGAGCTTGCCTCAGCCTGACCGTGATGGGCTTCAGCCTGATTTCATACAGGAACTGATCAACAAGTCGGTTTTCATGGTCAGCACAACATTCAGTTTTGATCTCCAGAAACCAGACCTGGTTTCAACTGCTCGGTCAAACCGGTATGGACACCCACTCCCCAGTTTTTGACCTCATTTGAGTCTGTCTGACAATTTGGCGCATATTCGGCCACAATTTATCGAACAACTCCTCTATATTGAGCTGAAACTGCAGATCACTGGTTTGAAAATTGATCTGATTTCTCTGGAGTAAATTTATCAAAAAATGCTTTATATGCTTGAACGAATTTTGGCTCTTAGGCATCAGTTCGTTCAATTGAACAGTATGAAAAAATTTAGACTTATCCAACCAATCTGGAACCTTATCTTGAGCAACTATGAAAACTTTTTGATTAGTATCTAGTATTGGCTCAGTTTGCGAAGTCGCTAATTGGTCTACTCCTTTCAGAATTAGCGGTTCTATTCCATTTGGAATAGGGTTTGTTTCATTCTCGACTTGCTTGACAACTGATCCTTTGAAGCCTGAAACTGCTTGACAAAATAGGGTTTTGCCAATCCCTCTAGGTCCAAAAACCACAAAATTTTTCAATTCCTTTTTTTTCAAGGATGACAGTTCTGTCCTCATTTCTTCTGTCAACATCATTTGACTAGTTTCTTTTGGCCGCTGATCCACAACCCAGAATCCTGTTTTTTGCTCAAACATCTTTAAACTCAAAGTGAAAAATTGATGTGTTTCTTGGAATTTAGATTGAATATTTCAAAATCAGTTGTGGTGATTCATGTTACCTTAACTGTTACTAATAAATTAAACTCTGAACCAGTTATACTAATGTCAATTGCAAAGCAAACCAGGATGATATTATACAATGCAAAAGCAAAAATGTTGACTACCAGGAAAATCTTTGAAACAACTACTTAAAGATTAGCTTTTAGTTCAAGTTCAAATCGAAGACAGAGTATACCTGTTCTCTCGAACCAAAATATTTTGAATTAGCCATTGTGATGCCTTGCGCGCACCACACTCAAATCAAAAGGAGGAATCAAATGTGTCTAGGCATCCCAGGTCAAGTCGAGAAAATTATCGACAAGTCTAAGTTTCTTGGAGAAGTTAGCGTTAGCGGAATCTGTAGGCCTGTCAACCTTGCCTGCCTTCGGAATGATGTCAACGACTTAGACGAGTTAGTTGGAGAGTGGGTTTTGCTGCATGTGGGGTTTGCTATGAGTCGGATTGATGAATTGGAAGCAAAGCGTACTCTTGAATTGCTCACAGAACTTGGAGAAATTCACAATGAATGGAACGAAGCACAGACCTCTTTGCAAGCTACTGGTTAGGAGAACTTTGTGAAATACATTGAAGAATTTCGTGATCCAGAGAAAGCCAAGGCGCTCTTTCAGAATATCGAGAAGTTGACCCGGTACCTCAACGCGACTGCAGAAAATCCGATCCGACTGATGGAGGTGTGCGGTGGGCATACCCACACGATCTTCAAATTTGGCTTGGAAGAATTGCTTCCAAAAGGAATTGACCTGATTCATGGTCCCGGCTGCCCGGTCTGTGTCCTACCTATGAATCGAGTGGATGACTGTGTAAACATTGCAGAGCACGAAGATGTTATTTTGACCACCTTCGGTGATGCGATGAGGGTTCCCGGAACTCGCAAAAGCCTGATGCAGGCCAAAGCTGCTGGTCAGGATATACGGATGGTCTACTCTCCAATGGACGCTCTTCAGTTGGCTCAGAATAATCCAGAGCGCAACGTTGTGTTCTTTGGGCTCGGCTTCGAGACCACGATGCCCGGTACGGCTTTCACAGTACTTCAGGCGAAAGAAGAGGGAATACGCAACTTCTTTTTGTTCTGCAACCACATCACAATCATCCCAACCTTGCGTGCTATTCTTGCGGATTCAGACCTGCGTCTGGATGGTTTCATTGGGCCTGGTCACGTTAGCATGATCATTGGTACCGAAGGCTACGATTTTATCGCTTCCAAGTACCGCAAGCCCTTTGTCGTTGCCGGTTTTGAACCCTTAGATATCCTGCAGTCGGTCTGGATGCTGCTTAAGCAGTTCGAGGAGCAACGCTGTGAGGTAGAAAATCAATACAGTAGAGTAGTTCCTACGCAAGGCAACTTGGCTGCTCAACAGGCTATGGATCAGGTTTTCCAGCTGCGAGAACAATTCGAGTGGCGTGGCTTGGGTTCGATCCCAGAATCCGGTGTAGAGATGAGACCAGAGTTCGCTGATTTTGACGCTGAGAAAGCTTTCGCCATTCGAAACGTTCCCGTTGTAGATCCTGCTGAATGTCAATGTGGAGAAGTGCTCAAGGGGCGGCTCAAGCCTTGGCAATGTAAGGTTTTTGGAAAATCATGCACACCTGATAATCCTATCGGGGCCTTAATGGTTTCCTCGGAAGGCGCATGTGCAGCATATTATAATTATGGGGCCCGCTGGCGTGAACAAGCTAAGGCCGAGACAACTGCGTGAGCGATCCTCGTGATACGATCACACTAGCTCATGGTGGTGGAGGTCGAGCCACTCGCAGTTTAATTGAAGGAACAATTCTTCGACACTTTGGAAAACCAGACCCCAAGGGATTGCAAGATCATGCAGAATTATCCCCTCCTCCCGGACACCAACTCGCCTTCACCACCGACAGTTTTGTAGTCCAACCTCTCTTTTTCCCAGGTGCTGACATCGGCAAATTGGCGGTCAATGGAACTGTGAACGATTTAGCTGTCAGCGGAGCGATCCCCCAAGTGTTGAGTTGTGGGCTGATTCTCGAAGAAGGGTTGGAAATCTCTGTACTAGGTCAAATCCTAGCCTCGATGACACAAGCCGCCGTGGAGGCTCAGGTGCAGATTGTCACAGGAGATGTGAAGGTGGTCGAGAAGGGAGCTGCCGATCAACTGTTCATCAATACATCTGGGATCGGCTACCTGCGAGAAAATCTTAAAATCGCATCTTGGCGGGCCGAAGTTGGAGATGCTGTACTGGTAAGTCACTTTCTTGGAGATCACGGCGCTGCTATTGTTGATGCACGAGGCGAGCTATCCCTGCAGATTCCAGTTGAGAGTGACTGTCGACCACTGAATAGCTTA
>JACLAC010001439.1_pt1 | contig 19700 bp, 20 predicted proteins | sample 8027881 | NCBI WGS metagenome assembly JACLAC01 (sample SAMN15725517, study PRJNA655200) | protist metagenome | isolation source: fluorescence activated cell sorting (FACS) single amplified genomes of... | place: Spain: Blaines Bay Microbial Observatory, Mediterranean Sea | collected 2016-01-19 | reverse complement strand
GCCGCCTGTTCTCTTCTCCCACCGCGTACGTTCTCGGCCGAAAATACTGGTCAGGATGCTGTCGGTTTGGTGACGCATGTGGTTCGATACTGCTCGGCTTCGTTTGAAGCACGAACTGGGGAGCCAGTTTGAATCCCATGCCGGCTTGGCGGATTCTGCTGGAGCTCGGATGCTATCTGATAAGATGCTACCTGAGAATTTGAAGAGCAGTTTCATGCTGACCTTATTTTCCTTCATCTCTTTGTGCGTGACCCCATCGTTAATGGCACGCTTAGCCAAATGGTCCAGCTTGGCATCAATGTTGTAACTCCAGACCTGTCCCAAGTCTTTGCATGCCGTGCAATCGTTTGCTCGTTGTAGAGGTCGTTCAGCAGAAAGTCGACAAGTTTGTTTCCTATTTGCGCGATTTCAACATCATGAAGCAGGCGTGGAAGGGGATTTTCGTTATGCCGTGGCAAGGTCCGTTCACAGACGAGGCGGATGAATCGGTCCACTTTGCCTTTGAATTGTAGAGCCAGAAAAATTCCATGCTTGTCTGCCGGATCTGCGGCAATAGATGCTTGTCTGCCGGATCTGCGGCAATAGTAGGTACTCGGCACGCATGGTGCGAATGGATATCTTAAGATGCTGAGGTGCTTGTACGTTGGCAAGCGTTGTTCGGGTAATCACTGCGAGATGATATTGAATGAGGGAGCACGAGATCCAATTGCGTGTTCGTTATGATGAGGTTGATGCCATGGGGTTGGTGCACCATTCCAATTACCTGCGGTACTTTGAAATCGGTAGAACCGAATTGCTCAGAGCGTCGGGAGGGTGTTACCGTGATATGGAGACGTTGGGGCACTGGGTTGTCGTCGTGCATGTTGACTGCAGGTACCGAAAGCCTGCTCGATACGATGACGTGATTACAGTGCGAACCCGCATCGACAAGGTTACAGCCGGGAAGATTATTCACGCCTACGAAATCACGTGTAACGATGAAACACTCGTGACCGCATTAATTACCCTTGTTGTGATTGACGGGCATGGTACGCCCCAACGCGTGCCAGAAGAATTGCTGGAACTGTACGGTTAAATACAGACGTGCTTTCGTGATCCCGTGCCTTGCGAGACTGATGGTGAACACAGAAGTGTTCGGCCGCTGGGTTGTGTCAAATGCCGATGCTCAGGATCGATCAAGCTGCTTTAGGTTCGCCGCCATCCGCGGACCGGTTTTGGGATGCCTTGCTGGCATCCGTGGGCTCGCGACTTGTTTCATTTGTGGGGACGATCGGTGTTTTTGATTCGCTGGTATGTCGACCGATGCTGTGTTGGGTTTGGTTAAGGGACTTGCTGTTGTTTGACGGGGGCATTGTCCTTTGAGAGGCCATGACAGAGGGAAGTGGATCCTTGGTGAACGACGGTTTGGGAGACGTCGTGGCAGTTCGTTCAGAGATAGTGGCATTTGCCGACAAGTGGGATGACGGCGTCGCGAAGGAAGATTCGCCCACGTTTGCTGTTCGTCGTTTGGGACGCTGTACCGCTTCCATTTTGTCGAAAATATTTCCAATCAACTTTGGGTGGTAACAGATGTAGCACCAACCCAATCCGACTGCGGCGGAGCCAAACAAATCACTCAGGAAGTGAGAACCGCAGTACATTCTTTGCAGCATGGTGCCGATGCAAAACGCGAGGAACAGAGGTCGACCGCGTGGAACGACTATCCACAAGCCAACAGTCAATGCAGTTGCTGTGGCAAGGTAACCGCTGGGAAAGGCCCGCATGCCTGCATCGTATTCCGCCACTCGAGACAGAGTCCAATCGAAAGACCAGATCCAAGCGTGTTCGTTTGTTGCCAGGTCGAGTCTCAGTGAATTGGGACGTGGCCGAAGAACGAACATCTTGACGAGGGTTGCGACGGCACCACTTCCCAACGCCAGCGTTGCGAGTTGTGGCATCTTCCAGCGTTTTGTCGGAGCCATCATCAGGATGGCAACCAGAATCAAGAAAATACCGCTACCGTGTGCATAAATCAGTGAAAGGTCAAGCATCTTGCCGACTTCCTGCGGCAACATGTCGGCGTGGCACCAACGGGCAATAGGAATGTCCAGAAGGGTCGCCATCGGTACCAGCAGCAAGGAAATGACAGACAGCCACAGCAGGGCTGCAAGATGAAATTTCCTTGTCTCTTCGCGAGGCGGTTTGTTTCGGCGGTCACTGCGTAGCCGTGAATAATAAGGTTCACTCACTTGCCGGTCGCCGTGGTTTGCACGTACATCGCCGGGCATTCGAACCTTGTCTTGGCTCGAATGGTGGGGCGTCGTTTTCGTATCGGTTGACTTCGCCGAGCCGGACATCGCTCACAAACCAATTTGTTAGTAGTGCTCGCTGGTTACTGTTGTCGTCTGTTTCATATGTCAGTTCAAAACAGTTCAATCGATCGCGAGTAGTGTCTTATCACTGTGCTGCCTTCGTAAGCGGTATGGATTCGATCTCTACTGCATTCACGTCTTTCTGCGTCAACATTTCTGACGCCAGCCCATCTCAATGCAATATCCGCAGGCTTTTGGCCAAGCAATCAAAATTGATTTCCACATGCTTTTGGCGGCTACAGATGGAAATCGATTGAGCTGTCGTTCTCGGAGACTTTGGGAGGCTAGTAAAAGTTCGGTGTTGAGTGGAAGAGAGGAAAAGCAGTTTGCCTGCATGTCGAAGATGATGTTTACCGCATAAACATTCCAAGCGGGCACGGCCGCTCTGCTAGATACGGGACTGACGCCACCAGTGGTCTGGAGCCATCGACCAGTGGTCTGGAGCCATCGATCAGTAGTCTGGAGCCATCGATCAGGGCTACCTTCTTGTTGGCTGTCCTGTTTTTTGCCAAACAATCGCGTTGGCCGGGGCAGTGAAGAAAGTACAGCCTTGTGCTGAAAATAGGCGGTTAGGCTGCGCCCACCATCGCATTCACCGCCGCGTATTCGCTTTTTCGATCTTGTGTCGGTCGACGTTTGCGGGCTAAGAGAGTTCCTGAAACTTTCATTTTCCCACATGCCTCAGGTTTAGGAATGCGGTCACGCAAGCTATTCCAGATAATTATCCTGCTCATCGGCTGCACGATGGGCTCCGCACTGAGTTACTCGCAGCGCCTTGAAGTGACGCTTCCGGAAGATCCCGCGACTGTCATTGCAGTGGTTGGGAACTCCAACGTTTTGTTGGGGGATTTGTTGCCACAGGTCGATGCGAGGATTGCTGAAGTCGAGGAAAAGTCCGGACAGAAAATTCCAGCAGAACAGCTGGGGACAGCAAGGTTGTCACTCGTGCGGGGACTGCTGGGCAAAACCATTCAAACAAAGATGATGCGTGAGTCGTTTCTTCTCGAGCAGGTTGGTATTGAGAATGCTGATAAGAGAGAGGAAGCAGACGCCACACTTTCCGGACGTGCAAGGCAGATGTTTCACGAAGCTGAATTGCCGGAATTGAAGAAACAGTACGGCACTGAGAATCTTCGAGAATTGGATGGCATGCTGCGTAAAAAAGGCAGCTCGCTGCTGGCGCGGCAGCGGGATTTCGTTGATCAGATGCTCGGACACCTTTACTTGCGTGGTAATGTAAATCGCAAACCAGAGGTATCTTTGTCGGAGATCATCGCTGAATACGATGCGGAGAAAGAACTTTACTTTAGGGCTGAGCGGGCTCGCTGGGAACAACTGACTGTGCTGAACAGTAAGTTTCCCAATGAGCAGGCAGCACGCGCAGCGATTCAGGAAATGGGCCGCGAAGCAGTATTCGGGGGTAGCATGCAGGCGGTAGCCCGAGCTAGGAGCCAAGAAGCCTTTGCAAGCAAAGGCGGTGTTCATGACTGGACGTCCCGTGGGTCACTCGCCTCTGAACCACTGGATGACCAGATTTTTACCCTGCCGCTCAACAAAATCAGTGGTGTGATTCAGGATCAGTTTGGATTTCACATCATTCGCGTATTGGAGCGTGAAGGTGCTGGCTACACACCTCGCAGCGAAGTGCAAGATGAACTGCGGAGCAAGATTCGCGAACGGAAAATTGAAGATTCTCAGCGGATCGCCCTGGATCGAATGCGGGAGAAAATTCCGGTTTGGACTTTGTTTCCAGATGACATTCCTGGTTCGAAACCATTGCCGGTCAGCCTTACTCGACGCAACGTCTCAGCGAATCGATAATGGACGGAAGTAATTCACGGCCAAACACGAAGCACCAAGGGGTTACTATCCCCGTGGGCGGTGGCATGATCTGTCTATTGCTTGCTGTTTCGGCGATTTTGGCGATTTTTTCTGGCGCGGGCTGTCGACAATTTCGCTATCGTCTCCGGAATGCTCCACCCGAGCAATTTGTTCCCAATCCCCTCGATCTACCTACCGCACCTGATGCGTTTGTGTGGTCGCAGGTTATTGACGCTGTAGATGACTACTTTCGCATCGTCCGCGAAACTCCTGTCCAAAACGCGGATGGATTCATTCTCGATGGGCGGGTTGAGACAGCTTATTCGATTGGTGCATCATGTTTTGAGCCATGGCGGAAAGACAGCACACCAGGTTTTGAGCGTTGGCAAGGTACGTTGCAGTCGATTCGCAGAAGAGCCATTGTGACCGTGAGGCCACGAGGTCCTGGATACACCGTTGAGGTGGTGGTTCAAAAGGATCTCGAAGATGTCGGGCGTGCAGTGTCGTCAACGCAGTCATCTATCGGGATCCGTCACGATTCCAGCATTGAGAGACGCGGTTGGCTGGTCGAGGGCACTCCTGAAACTCTAGGGTGGATACCTTTGGGCAGGGACTCTTCGTTAGAACAGGTAATCTTGAGCGACATTTTCGGTCGTATCACTCAGAAGGACGCGGAAGGATTACTTCATCACTGAGTGGGCATTGAAAATTCGCAGGGTGGCAGTCGAAACCGCACAATCCATACGCATTGCCTGCCTTGGTGCCGTTGAGACTATAGACTTTTTTGGGAGCTAAATTTTAGCGCGTGGGTCGCCGATACCAACGCTGCCGGGGAAACGAATCAACTCGTCCCTGCGGCTTGAACTGATTGCTCCGCCAGCCCAATGGATGCAGATGATCGGCTTATCGCCTCGCAAAATTGACTTTTCGACACTTTGCGTCACTGTCGAAAAAAGACTCTGTGAACTTGGGCATCTCGTGCCCCACCAATTCCCGATGACGCAGCGGGAAGTGATTCGAAGTGGAGAAACCGTTGGTGTTTACTTTTGTGTCCACGGCCCCAGAAGTGTGAAGCTAACCGCTATTTGTGACTTCTCCAAAAATACTGTGATCTTTTATGGTAGTGATGGAATTCGAAGTGAAAGCTTGCATGTTATGGTCAAAGAACCGACTGCCGTTTCTGCCTGATGGCAAAATTTGCCGATAGAACTTGACTCTAACGGATGGCAAACTTTAAAGGGCAAGGCATGAAGTGCTATGTCCCTTTAATGATCTTGTTTATCTGCTGCATTTTGGCATGCACCAGTGGTTGTCGAACGACAGCGCCAATCCATGCGTGGGCAGCCCCGCAACTGGGGTCGGCTGTCGGGAAGCAGGTCGCGTTGGCAGGTGTTCAGGGGCCAAGGGAGTTGGCTGACCCCTTGCAACGGCGGTTGCTCAGTCAGGCGCCCAAAGAACCTGGCCGGCAGCTGACTATGGTGAGCTTGGAGCAAATGGTGGCCTATGAGTCCCGCAATCCTGCACGCTCTGGTTCAAAAATACAGCTTGTTTCCGCCCTCGAGGAAACCCCCAATGATTTGGCGATCGCCAGTGTTGCGAGACATCAAGGTCTTGATTATGTGCTCCGTGGAGAAGTGATTCAGAAGCGGTCTGCGTCACAGCAAAATCAGGCAGAGCCGGGGACGCTGAAAGTTTCGTGGCGTTTGACCGGACTTGATGCTGGGTACCCGAGTGGTGGAAATCCAATTGCGCTTGATGTCAAAGCAGCGCGGGTACTTTATCCTGATCTTGCGGCTGTTTCAGATCTCAATGAGGTTTTGACACAGGCAATGGTAAGAGAAACCTTTCGGCTGATCACACCATCGGTGCAGCGGTATCAGATCCAGTTGGAGATTCCGTACCTGCTGCCCGGTAGTGCCAAAATCAGAAGAGGAAATCGAGCGGCGCGTGAGGGCCGGTGGGGCGACGCCGAGAAGCTGTGGTCCGAAGTTCAGGACCGGTATCCAATCCAGCTTGCTGCCCTGCACAATTTGGCTCTCGCGGCTGCCGCAGGACAGGACTTCTCCCGAGCTAAAAAGTTGGCGCGAAAGGCGATTCGCTACAGTCCCAGTGACTTGCACAAACAGACCTTGGTGTGGATCGAACTAAAGCAGAGAGCTTACCATGAAGCTTTTGCGCTTCCGGATCCACCGGAAGGTTGGTTTCTGACCGACGCGGCAAGCAAGGTCGCTACGGCAGAAAACGTGGCGGCAGACACCGTGACACCTGAGGTGTTGACTGCCCAGTGGGTAAGCGATCAGTGATCCTGCGGCGAGCTGACGTACTCCCGTTTATTGTTCTGTTGCTATCATCGCCCACAAACGGGGGTCGCTGATATTATCAGCAATCAAGTGGGCACCCTGGAAGCTCTGGTCTTGAGTGTGAATGCTGGGGATTGCCACCGTGCAGGCTCCAGCCGCAATCGCGGCAGCACACCCGTTGCTGCTATCCTCAAGAACAAGCATCTGCTCAGGCGAAACATTAAGTTCCATTGCAGCACGCAAGTACATCTCTGGGTGTGGCTTGCCATGCTTCACATCATCGCCCGTCAGAATGAAAGTGAGGTCCTGCTTCCAATTGATGGGCTCAAATAGGATATCAACGAATTTGCGACGGCTACTTGTTGCCAGACCAAACGGTATTTGCAGCGTTTTTAGATGATCAATCCACTCAGGGACCCCGGGGATTGGCGGTACTCCTTCGGCAAGCATGTCTGCGAACAGTTCGTCTGATTCCGCTAGCAGGCTTTCAGGACTATCCTCAAGCGAATGAAAGTCAACCATCTGCTGCAACGCGGCTGCTCCCACTCGTCCCATCATCCGTGACTGCAGTGCTTTGCTGTATCGTAAGCCTCTTCTTTGCAAGACAGTGTCGCCCACTTGCCAGTACAATCCTTCGGTGTCGAACAGAAGTCCGTCCATGTCCAATGCGACACCACAGATTTTAGGTGATGGTGCACTGGTCGGGAAACACTGGGATTGAGAACTTGTCGTGTGTTGAGGATTAGGAGCGGAACCGTCGGATGAGTGGGATTTGGGGTGATTCATGAATGGTTTGCTATCTGGTTTCACAATCGAAGGCGGAAGCACTGTGGGGCGGTCATTTTTTAATGCCACCACCGATGGAATGATTCAGGACGATGCCGGACATTGGTCCATCGAGCCCTACATTCCATTGAAGACTGATAAGCTTGCGGATTATCTGGTTCAGCGAGGTGAATTGTCGGAAAGTTTGCATGCGACGTTTCGGCAACGCTGCGATATTATCGATAGGTTACACCATGAACGCACCGGAGCGTATCACCGCCAGTTCACATCGCTGTACGCATCAGTCGACCCGGATAGCGACTGCAAACCTTTGCTCCCCGATTCGGGAGGTGGTTTGCGTGATGCATTTCAGAATATCACGCGGATGACAGAGGATGATCAAACTTTATCAACGCAGTTAGCGGCTTCCGGTTCCTTCAAGCACACTTCCGCTGCTGGAGAAACAGGCCGGGACGACTTCGACCTCGCTGAATTGGGGACGGAAAAAGACGCATCCGTCGAACAGGGACAAACAGAAACACGAGAGTCAATGCAACGGGTCATCGATCTGTTTGGTCAGATCATGGATGATGCGGGCTACAAGAAGGTGGAGCGTGCAGATATCGAGAAGTGCGTTGGCGTGGCCAGTCAGTGGGGTGTTCCTCTACACGTTGATCTCGATCTGTTCGAGCAACTTGTGGTGTACGCACGCGGTGACATCATGGGAACTCGCTTTCAGCGGCGGCTGCGGAAAATGTATCGCATGGAAGCGTTTGAAATCCCCGTCTATCAACGCATGGTCGTCGCTTTTCGGCTCAAATCTGAATTGCAGGGTGATGAGGCGTTGAGCACTGACAAGATGCATTTGCGAATGTTCAAGAATATTCCCAAGGAGGATGTGGACACATTATTACCCGGTGCTCGGGTGCGGATTTCAGGTTTGGATCATGTGAAGATTATCGTTCCAAGCTTGGGAGGGTTTCTAATGTCACTTCGCAAAATCGCACAGTACGCGATTCTGTTTGCTGTGATCGCATTGCATTGGTCTTTGATCCTGGTCGGGCTGCTGATCGGATATTTGATCAAAAGTACGCTTGGTTATTTCGAAGCCAAAAAGAAAAGAGAGCTGAAGCTGACAAGGAATCTGTACTTCCAAAAACTGGATACAAATGCCGGGGTTGGGCATCGCATCATTCAGCAAGCACACCGACAGAGAACGTGCGAGTTAGTTGTCGCGTGCTATGCGATGCAAACTGCTGATGAACCACTCAGTGCACGTCGGTTACGTCGTCGATGTGAACGAATTTTGAGGGAGGCGGTTGGCGTCGAAATTGACTTTCAGATTGAACGTGTGCTGAGGTCGTTACAGGAATTCAATGGTGCGGTGAGTGACGGGAAACGGTGGCGTTTGACACCTTTGGAATCCCTCTCCTGAGCTTGTGCCTGTGCGAACTGACACCCGTGTCACGTGGGACAGTTGTTTGTCGGTTATGGCTCGCGGACAGCTTCGTCGACCTGAGGTAAATCGTCGAGTGTCTGGAGCCCAAAAAGAACGAGAAATCGTTCTGTAGGGTGATAGTGGGGAATAGCACGTCCACCTTCGGGCGGTTTTATCCGTTCCATTTTCAATAATTGACGTCTGACAAGTTGGTTCAGTAGGGGGCCGCTTTCACGTCCTCGCTGATCCTGAACCTTCTGAGCGGTGATCCCAGGTTGATAAGCCACGAGTGAAAGTACCTCGATTGCGGTTTGGCTGAGCCGAGTCTCTCTAACTTTTCCCAGGAATGATCGACGTACTGCTTCAACCTCCGGTGCGATGGACATGCGATAACCTTGCTCATCACGCATGATCCGCAAGCCCTGATCAGCTTCTTTGTAAGATTCATTGAGTTGGTCAACCAACACAACGACTTCCTCAGGAGAAACATCTCGCATCAATGATGCAAGACGCTGCTCAGTGAATCGCTTGTTCTCGGGGTGCCCGACAAAAAGAGCCGCTTCAACGATTGCTTCGGGGGTGACATAGGCTCCGTCTGCGTCGCTATGCCCTGGCTCCTCATCCGCGATGTCTGTTTCAGATGCTTCATTTTCCGGAGCGGCTTCTTCAGGTTGTGCAAAAGCTTCGGGGTCATGTTCGGCAGCGACACGAGCATAGGCCGCACCGAGATCATCCATCGAAAGTCCATCAAGGTCTTCGGCAAACTCGTCTGCGAGTTCTTCCTTGAATTCCAAGGCAGCATCGTCCGAATCACCCGACTCGTCGTGGTCGGTTGGTTTCGCGTGTTCGTCGTCGTCCATATCGGCTTCCTGATCCTGCTTTGTCGCGGTCTCATCGAGTCTTGTTTAACACGGCTGGCTTCAGTGAGGTTGATTCAATGCGAAATGATGCATGCTGAGTGAATGAGAGGCAACACGCCGTTCTTAAGTTAGGCTTGATGGGGGGTCATACCCATTCCTGAATCGTGGGTTTGATGACGACCTCTGGTACGTTTGCTCGCGGTGGCAGAGCGCAGATGGTAACCACTACCGACGCGATGTCCTCAGGCTGTAGGATGGCGTCTTTGTGTTCTTGCGAAACCGGGTTCGGGCGATTGTCGAGGATCGGCGTGTTGACCTCACCGGGATATACATTGGTAATGCGAACGCCCTCTTCGCGAATTTCATTGGAGACCGCAGTGCCGAGAGCCGTCATCGCAAACTTGCTCGCGCAGTAAACGACACCACCGAGTGTGATCGCGCGTTTACCGGCGACGGATGAAATGTTGACCACCAGACCGTCTTTGCGTTGACGCATCGATGGCAGCACTTCGTACATGCAACGGTATGCACCGCTCGCATTGATCGACAACACACGTTCCCAGTCCTCTGGTGACATCTCTGCCATGGTCCGTTTTTGAATATTGATGCCAGCACTGTTGACGAGTATGTCGATTTCACCCACGTTTTCGCGAATGTCTGCAAAGAATGCTTTTACGCTCTCTGTTTCAGCGACATCAATTGCATGGGTTCGAATAGGGTGCTCGCTTCTGACTTGGTCTGACAGGGCCTGTAGCGGGGCGACGCGTCGACCTCCTACGGTGACCTTACAGCCTGCCTCAGCAAGTCCCTTGGCGATTCCTGCTCCAATACCCGTTCCACCACCTGTGATCGCGACGACTTTACCTGCTAACTGATTCACTCTGAGACGTCCTCGTATGCGTGTTTTTTACAAAAGAGGAGTGTAGCAGAGTCCCACACCAACAGCACGACCAGAGACAGGCTTGTGATTCATCTTCCACTTGTCGGGCGGTCGCCGTCAGTTGTTGGTGGCTCGCGATTTGTCGCTGTTCTCCGAAGGTCAGCCATTGCTGCCAGCAGGCACGAGGCTGTTATGGAGGGGGACTGCGAAACTGCCTTGTTTCCTTGAGATGTTGCCTCAGATCCGCTCGACATTGACTGGCAAATTTTGCGACTTCGGCGGTGCGATAAGACGGATAAGTCCAGCGGTGGTGCTGCCACGCTTTGCCAACGTAGGTTAGCGTAACCTCCGCAAACATGCCATCACGTAGATAGAGACGATGGTCGCGGTCCTTGGTGGTTGCGAGTACCAACTTGGCTTGCGTCATGTAACCTGGGTCGAGGTTGAGAGGACGCGATTCTTCATGCTGCGATGATTCTGTGAATTCATGTTCCCATTGATTGGTTTCGTTTTTCCAGTCCGCCAGTCCACCAGGATCGGTGAAGCCCGCGACGGCAATCAATGACTTCTGCAGGCCAGACCCCATCGAGGGTGTGTAATAACCACCTGCTTCAAATGGGATTTCAGCGGAACGAATGAACGTTTGTCCCCAGCGGTCGGCCAGACGCGAGATGGCCCACTGACGCGCGGCATCGTGACGCGTGATAACGGCGCAGAAACGCACGACCGGTTCGATAAATCGAGTGGCAGACATGAGTGGGGCCTCCTCTGCGAATCGTTCAGGGCTTGTTAAACTAATGGGACGGCGTGGGAAGAAGATAATAACCATCACGCCGGTGTTTCGTCTTGCCCCCATCATGTTTTGTCCTTTGCAAAACGCTGTTGTCGCTGCGAAAATCAGCTGCTGTCGCTTGCTAGTGCACCCTTTCGTACATGAACTTTGGTATTCCGTATGCATCCTTGGATTTCTGACCGTGCTGATTCGTTTGATAGCAGTGGTATACGTCGTGTTTTTGATTTGGCGGCCAAGCTGAAGGATCCAATCAATCTTTCGATTGGGCAGCCGGATTTTGATGTTCCAAATGAAGTCAAGAAGGCGGCCATCGAGGCGATCGAGTCTGGAAAGAATGCTTATTCACCAACTCAGGGGATAGGGCCTCTGCGAGAGCGTCTGCAGCGGCAAGTTGGCCAACAGTATCCCAATCACGGGGATCGGGATGTGTTTGTCAGCAGTGGAACCAGTGGTGGATTGATGCTGGCGATGCTGTCGATGATCAATCCGGGCGATGAAGTGGTTTATCTGGATCCGTTTTTCGTGATGTACCCTGCATTGGTACAGATGTGCGGAGGAGTTCCGGTGCCAGTCGATTCCTATCCGGATTTTCGACTTGATCCAGAAAAAATTGAGGCGGCTATCACGCCCCGCACCAAAATGATTCTGCTCAATAGCCCTGCGAACCCTACGGGAGTGACTGCAGCGGCAGCTGACTTGAAGCAGGTGGCTGAGTTGACGGCAGAGAAAAATATTGCGTTGGTATCAGACGAGATTTACAGCAATTTTCATTATGACGATGAGTTTGTGTCACCGGCTATCTATAACGATCAGACGATTGTGATTGATGGATTCAGTAAGAGCCACGCGATGACAGGCTGGAGAGTGGGGTACGTCCACGGACCAACTGAGGTCATGGCTGCCATGCTCAAGTTGCAGCAGTATTCGTTCGTTTGTGCACCACAGCCGGCGCAGTGGGCCGCCATCAGGGCCATGGAAGTCAATCTTGATGGCTATCTGGAAGATTATCGACGCAAACGTGACTTGGTGGTTGAGGGGCTCAGTGATTGTTACGAAATCGTAAAACCAGGTGGCGCGTTCTATGTCTTTCCCAAAGCTCCCGTGGCAAGTGGCGCAGCCTTTGTTGAGGAGGCTATCTCCCGCGGCTTGCTGATCATTCCCGGCAACATCTTCAGCCATCGCGATTCACACTTTCGAATCAGTTTTGCTGCACCCGACGAAACCTTGCACCGTGGCATCGAACTGCTTCGGGAATTAGCCAAAAAGTAACCGGCAAGGCAGTGCTGGCTGTGATCACCAGCACACCATGAGATCATCAGTACCGCCAAGGCTGTTGCAAGACCGGCATGAAAAGTTGGTTCAGGCCCGTCCTGACGTGTTTTTGGTAGTTTTGCTGCTCCAATTATCTGTCCTCATCAGTTGGCAAGCTTTAGCTGGTGTCGAGTTTGGAGCCCTGACGCGATAAACTTTGAGACATCGTTTTTTTCAACACCACTTGATACCGTCACCAGAGTCGACCATGGCTACTATCAGATTGTTTTTGCTCGTGATGTTAATGATGCTTGTTACGCAGGTGAGTAGCCTGCACGCGGGGAAATACAATTCAACCCTGAGCCTCGGTGATGCTGCTCCTGCTTGGAAAGGTTTGCCCGCAGTCGATGGAAAAAAATATTCCCTGTCGGACTTCGAGTCGTCCAAGGTCATTGTCGTTGTCTTTACTTGCAACAGTTGCCCTTACGCTGTTGATATTGAGGATCGGCTGCTCGCCTTCCATCAAAAGTATGGCAAACAAGGCGTGGCCTTGGTCGCCATCAATGTCAATAAGGTAGAGGCCGATCTGATGCCTGCAATGAAGGACAAGGCCAAAGAAAAATCGTTTCAGTTTCCGTATCTCTTTGATGAAACGCAAAAGATTGCAAAAGATTACGGCGCGAAACGTACCCCAGAATTCTTTGTGCTCGACCCAGATCGCAAGGTTGTTTACATGGGCGCGTTGGACGATAGCCCCGAGGGAAAAAAAGTAACCCAGCGGTATATGGAAGCTGCTGTCGATCTGACGCTTGCCGGCGAAAAAGTCGAAATCGCCGAAACTGTTCCGGTTGGCTGTGCGGTCCGGTTTGAACGCACTCGACGAACCAAACGAGTACGCAAAAAGTAGGTACATGGTCGTCACCAAGATTCACGCTGGGACCGATCGCAGCGAGGATCGTTGATGCAGTAAGTCGCCAATGCCGCGTTTTCGCCATAGGCAGAGTGCCCGAGTGGTGCGGACGCATTGCATCACTGCTCTGCCTCGTTAGTCATCTGTCCCATCACTGTTCTTCTTCGAACATGCCATCGAAGATACCTTCACCCATAAGCGTCTGCAGGATCACCGGGCAGCCCTCTTCGAGCATGTCCAAGACCTGGTCAAATCCGTCTTCCTCTCCGTAATACGGGTCTGGCACATCGCTTGGCCAGTTGTCATCCAGGTAATCACTGAACATGCGAATGTGAGGCATCAAGCCGCCCGCAATTTCCAGGAGGATTGAATGGTTCTCTGCATCCATTGCGAGAACTAGATCAAATTTTTCAGGTTTGAGGTCTTCCGGTGTGACCTTGCGTGCCCGGCTTGTCAATTCATAGCCGCGCGCTTCAGCAGCGGCCGTCATTCGAGCATCTGCCCCTTCGCCAACGTGATAGCCATGAGTGCCAGCTGAGTCGACTTCAGCGTCGACACGGAATTCTTCTGCGAACCTTTGCATGACAGCTTCACCGGCCGGTGAGCGGCAAATGTTGCCCATGCATACGAATAGGATTTTCTTGGTCATCGTGCATTCCTTCACTTTCGCTCCAGCACTTTCAGTTGTGGCTGGTAGGCATTGAACAAAATAGGTCCTAGCAGGTGCTTTTCCAAACAAGGTGCGCTCTATCTTGCGTAACCATGTTTCGCGGTCGTCACGGGCCGAAAATGTCTACCCGGCTACCTCATGTCTTAAGGTTAAGCGATTGTAGGCCATTCGTCACCGCGGACTCCGTCGTTGGTGCAGACTAAGCACAATTTTTTGCAAATCGTGACGCTCTTCATTCGGTTTTAAAGAACCTGCAAAATCGACGTTAAGTTTCTCGATGGTAAAGCCACAATGGTGAGTGTTGACGAGAGTCGGTATGAAGTTCATTCGGTAATGATGAAGCTTGGAAGCAGACAGTTCTTATCGTCATCGGTTCGCAGTCATGATGGATCCAAGGTTGGCGTTTTGCTGTGATGCCGAGTCGTCATGGGTGGGGTGGCGTCTTGGTTGACGCCGACAGTCGACTTAGAATCTATCAGGCGGTTTCCGAGTCCAAGTCTGCGGTTCATGATCGTGGGTTTCAATCCTGCCGCGTAGTGTTGTGGTAGCGTGGGGTGCTTTTTTTAACGCCGCGAAAAAGAACATTTTGGGGCCCGTCGTGGCCGTTGGACTGCCTGGAAGATGGCTTGCGGGTTGTCGCGAAGTCAGCCCTCAACGTGAACCTGCCCGCTAAGAAAAGGTTCCAAGCATGTGGAGGCATAGCGATTTCGCTGTCGTTTCCGTTGTTCTGGTTTGAACCATGCAGAGTGATTTTGCGGATTTGTTCGGTTTTTTCGAGCGTTCCCACAGCTTCTGGCGGAAGGCAGTGGTGGTTTTGGAGGCCATTTTAACCTCGTAATTAGCCCGAATACGACTTGGGATAGCTTGGGAAGGCTAGTTGCGAACAGTTCCTTACGGGGACTGCATCTTGCTTTGTGGTTTGATAAGGGTTATTATTTGCCCTTCTCGGAAGTCAGTCGCTTATCGCATGACCAACGGAGTTCTTTTCATGTCAGTACGTTTCACGCAATCTTGTCCGACTTGTGGCCGGCGAATTCAGTTTCGCGCTTCCCTCATGGGATGCGATGTTCGTTGCCAGCATTGCGATGCTGTTTTTGTTGCCCAGCACGATAACGCTCATCCAGAGAAAGCCTCCCAAGATGCTGTTCTCTCACAAACCGCTGATGACTACGAGTCGGAGCTTTTGATGAATCGTGTCCAGCAGGCATTGAATCGAGCTGAGGAATCAGCGGCGATTGGTTGAGGTCGTTGCTTGGGTGGGGGCGGTAAGCTGACTGTAGAACCTCGAATGTTTTCGTTCGTAGCATTGCTGTCTGCGGGGGTGTTCCTTGGAATTGAATCTCCTGATTCAGTCTCCTCAGCAACTTCGGCTTCTCAAAGTGTGAGGGTAATTGGAGAGGTCCTCTGGGGCCTGGCGGCACTTGAGGCTGCCTTCCGTCCAGCCAAGCCGCGCTCAGTCAGCAGCAGCGTCTGCATGCAGCAGTTGAATATTTCCACCCACGGCAACGCCCTGCCAATTTGCAGCGAGCATCACACTGTTGATTCCCGAGCCAATGCCCAGCAATGCGGTGCGATCATTCGTGGTAATCTCGCCCGATTGGGCAGCCCATGCCAAAGACAGGGGCAGGGCTACTGAACCCGTATTGCCAAGCTTGGGAAATGTGATGCTGTCGCGTTGCGGGTCCAGTCCCATAGCCTCCAGCATGCCAGCACGATGTCGAGAACCCACCTGATGGCAGATCGAGCGGTCAATTTGCTCTCGGCTCCACCCCGTCGTCTCCAGTAGACGTTCGAAAGCAGCGATCCCGGTCCGGATACCCTCGGCCATCAGGCGTTCGGAATCTGTATCCATCAACGGCTGCATCCCTGCTCCTGCCGCATCATCGTCGCTCTTACAGAGGTCGTGGAATTCGGTCCTCGCTTCCGCAATCGCAGCCTGGATGGGACTTCCACTTCGGGAATGCTTGCGATGAGTCAGCAACCAGGCGCAACTGCCCGATCCAATGGTTAGCGATGCAAATGCGGGTTTGACTGTCTTACGCGTTAGTGACAGGTCTTGGTTCAGGCTGTCGATGGTTTGGGTCAGCAGAGGTCGGCTATTCTCGGTGCCGACGACAATTCCCGCTTCAATCACTCCTGATTCAATCAACGTCGCGATTTGAACCGCACCATTGATTAAGCCCAAGCACGCATTGGAAACATCGTACACCCAGCACTGTTGAGGTAGCCCAAGCCCATGGTGCACGCGCGAAGCGGTGGCCGGTTCTAAGAAGTCGCGGCACACACTTGCATGGATCAGGCAGCCAATTCGTTCGCGATCGATTCCTGCCGCCTGGACCGCGTGATTCCCGCTGCGAATGCTAGGCCCGCTGGGCACCGTACCGGCGGGCCAAACCCGTCGTTCTGCGATCCCACTCATCAACTCGAGCCGACCTTGAGGCAGCTTCAGACGCGAGTAAAGAGGCTCCAGGCGATCTTCGATGCCCTGACTGGTCCAGACCTCTGTCGGAATCTCTGCACCAATCGACTCCAGATAAACATTTTCGAATCGCACTGATCGCCTAGGGTGTTGTTGGGTCCGTTTCAAGTCAGCCGCCTTGAAACTGTCTGATTTCAGCGTGCGTATCGTACCCTAATCGGCACAAACCCGCTGGATGCTATCAAAAAAAGCCAATGCTATCACTGCCTGTAGTGCTAGCGCCAGTCCACATGTGAATATGTAGAAAAGGTTTGGATAAGAGAAGATGGGACGCTAAATTTTCGCAAACTCAAGGGTCAGGTGACGTTGCTTTACCCGACCAGACGTTTCCACGGTGACTGCAAGAGGCGGGTTGAGCTGAAGAAGTTGGATGATGGGTGGGTGTGTTTCCTTGTTGATCACGCTTGCAACCACTGTCAGATTTATCTTCGGCGTGACAAGAATGGAGTCTGTGCCCTTTGATCGGGGAGCGGAACTTCGAGCAAGCTGGGGTTAAGTTTGGCGATGCGGGACGAGTCTGCATCAAAATTTCATTCGCGAATTCGAAGAGGACCTTTCGGATGTCGAATAAACCACTGATCGGAATGAACGCCGATTATCGGGCTGCCGCCCGAAGCATGCCTGCGTACAGCTATGTTGCGGCAGGCTATTTTCAGTCGATCATCTCGGCTGGAGGAATTCCGGTAGTCTTACCACCCATGGATGATTCTGCTGCGATTTCGCAGGTGCTGGATCAGCTCAATGGTTTTGTCATGATCGGCGGTGCTGATCTTGATCCACGAAATGATGGCTTCATGCTACATCCAAGCGTGCGACCTCTCGATCCTGTTAGGGAAGCCTGTGATCGGTTGCTCATGGCCGATATCGCAGAACGAAGGATGCCAGTTCTGGGGATTGGCACCGGAATGCAGCTTATCAACGTGCAGCAAGGGGGAAACCTGTTCCTGCATATTAAAGAAGACCTTCCCAACGCTGTTCCGCATCATGATCCTCAAGATGCAAGTCACCGGCATACACTCGAGGTTGTCAGTGATTCCTTGATTGGCCGAGTCTATGGTGATGGCGAGATTCGTGTTAGCAGCAGGCATCACATGGCAATCGACGAAGTTGCTCCTGGATTTCGTGTCACTGCAAAGTGTCCTGATGGAGTGATCGAAGCGATCGAAAGTGAAATGATGGATTGGTTTGCAGTCGGAACCCAGTTTCACCCGGAGTGCGGCGCAGCATCCGCTTTAGATATTCGTATCTTTGAGGAGTTTGTTGAAGGAGTAAGTCAACGGATTGACCAAGATCTGCGTTTGGTCGCATAGCCAAATATGTTATCGTAGCAATGACGTTAACCAAGTGGTTGCGTTTTCAATCAAACCTTTCCAGCAAGCCAACTTTGCGAGCTGCTCAATTGATAGACCATCCCACTGAGGAGAGTCGGATCACAAGGATGTGACACTAACCGAATCGTTTGTGAGTGTTTCGGTAGTCCAGTCACAGCCCCGCGCACGGATTAGCGCGTTTGCCGCAGGCAGGATGCCAAGGCAGTAGTGACCGAACACACCACCGAAGCCCGTGATCACGGAAGATCGTGACCTGATGCAGGATGCAATAGGTCCACAAGTCGAATCGGATAGGCGAAAAGTCAGGATTGACTTTGAGGCCGGACGCGCGACGAGTCGAAGCGCGTCCGGCCTTTTTTTATTGCGTTTTAAAGCTTTGGTTGCCAATGCGTGTTGCCCTGCTGGGTCAGTGCTGGCAGCCAGTCTGGCGTGGCATGTAGCAACGGAAATCGAAGTGCGGCGACATCTGGTTTCGTTCGCGTTTACAAGAGGCCCTGATAGGGGCGTCGCTCGGGGGCCTTTCTTTTGCAAATCAATCCTTATGAATCAGTGACATCGCAAAGTGGCGGTACCGTTGAGCAAGGTGGCGGTTCATTGGTTGTAAGGATTTGCGTTGTATTGAGTTTCTTGATTTGCGTGCCGTTGGTGTTGCTGGCCTGCTCGGCCTGGTGGCTGTATTGGAAGCACCAGCGAGTTCCACCCGGCGTGGGCAGTTTTCCGTACCGGGCATTTGCTCTTCAAGCAACGCAGAGTGCCGTGGTCGGATGTGCGATTGTCTTGGGTTTGTGGTTTACATTTTGGTGCATTTGCTGGGTCAGGAAGCGTGCCGCCAAGGGGGCGAAGGCGGTTCGCGCGTGAGAGAACAGTGCGCCCTGTGTGCTGGGGTGGTTTTAGGCCTGCTGCCCGCATCTTGTGATATCCTGCTTTGTCCTTGGGACTTGTGTTTGTTCCACGGTGGGGGGTGATGCTGTACTTGGTTTGTGAGCGGTGCGTGGGGTTACAACGCCTGCAGAAGTGCCTACGCTAGTTCCCAATGGTTCGGAGTGAGTCGGTTGTGTCGGGGGTCAATTGATGGCTTGGGAATTGTCGGAATTTGGAAAGCACTTGTGTGGCGGTAGCGGCATCGGAGAGTTGATGGATGATTTGGGGCATGCGCTGGCCTCCGGAGGGGACGAGGTTCGCATGCTTGGTGGAGGTCAGCCAGCGCATATTCCAGTGATGGATGCACGATGGCGGCAGCGGTTAAGTGAAATTGTGGCGAACGAGGGTGAGCTTGAGCACATGCTCGGGAATTACGAGCCACCGGCAGGTAATTTGTCGTTTCGTGCTGCGGTTGCGGGGCTGTTTCGCGAGAAGTTCGGCTGGCAGGTGGGTGTAGAAAACATTGGCGTCACCATGGGGGGGCAGACCGCTTTCTTTTTTCTGTTCAATGCGCTTGCTGGGCGTTTTCATGCTGATCGTCAGAAAAAGATCTTGTTGCCGCTGGTGCCTGAGTACATCGGCTATGCCAATCAGTCGCTCGGCACTGAAATCTTTGCAGGTGTCAAGCCAAGCATTGAGTTGATTGATGACCATGAATTCAAGTACCACGTCGATTTTGATGCGATGCGCGTCGATGAAGATATCGCGGCGATTTGTGTTTCCCGTCCGACGAATCCTACAGGAAATGTTTTGACGGATGATGAAATATCACGATTGAATGCGTTGGCGCATGATCTGTCCGTTCCGTTGATGATTGATAACGCTTACGGTGCTCCTTTTCCAAATGCTATTTTCACAGATGCAAAACCCGTGTGGAATGATGGGATCATCCTCACTCTGAGTCTTTCTAAGATAGGGTTGCCAGGAACG